>Ga0315908_10001754_pt1 | contig 16150 bp, 11 predicted proteins | sample LakEriMetagenome_12_FD_203520 | JGI IMG/M metagenome (GOLD analysis project Ga0315908, IMG submission 203520) | Freshwater fungal communities from buoy surface, Lake Erie, Ohio, United States - Buoy 4 MA124 | ecosystem: Environmental > Aquatic > Freshwater > Lake > Lake biofilm | place: USA... | reverse complement strand
ACTGAAATCGTTGAATAAATTCAATATTAAATAAAAAGACCAGTGTCGTTTTTTAGCGGCACTGGTTTTTACTAAACGGGCGTAGTTCAAGGGTAGAATAGCGGTCTCCAAAACCGTTGATGGGAGTTCGAATCTCTCCGCCCGTGCTAAAACAGAAATAACATGAAAGTTTTAAATTATATTTCAGAATCGTTTGAAGAATTAAAAACAAACACAACTTGGCCAGAATGGGCCGAAGTACAACGTCTTACCATAGTTGTAGCTGTATTTTCTGTGCTTTTTGCCCTAGCTACATGGGGGGTTGATGAGTTGTGTGCAAAGTCTATTGCAGGATTTTTTAGTTGGATTAAAGCTTAATTATTTTTGTGATGACAGAGAATAATGTGAAAAAATGGTATGTAGTACGTGCGGTAAGCGGTCAAGAAAATAAAGTCAAGGCTTATATCGAAACCGAAATAAACCGTTTGGGTATGGGAGATTATATTTCTCAGGTACTCGTGCCAACCGAAAAAGTTGTGCAAGTGCGAGACGGGAAAAAAATCACCAAAGACAAGGTTTATTTTCCAGGATATGTAATGATTGAAGCACACCTAGTTGGTGAAATTCCTCACATTATCAAATCAGTAACCAGTGTTATTGGTTTCTTGGGTGCAGAAAAGAATGGTGATCCTGTTCCGTTGCGTCATTCCGAAGTAAATAGAATGTTAGGTAAAGTAGATGAATTGGCAGTTAAAACCGATGCGCATACTATACCATTCAACATTGGTGAAACCATCAAAGTAATTGATGGACCATTCAATGGTTTTAATGGAACTGTTGAAAAAATCAATGAAGATAAGCGTAAACTCGAAGTAATGGTGAAGATTTTCGGAAGAAAAACACCACTTGAATTGAGCTTTATGCAAGTTGAAAAAGTATAATTTGTTACACTTAATATAAACCACATCTATCGCTTCCAATTGGTAGATGTGCTAAATTTTTTTAAAAATGGCCAAAGAGATTAGTAAAGTAGTTAAACTACAAGTAAAGGGAGGTGCTGCGAACCCGTCGCCACCGGTTGGACCTGCTTTGGGAGCTGCTGGAGTTAATATCATGGAATTCTGTAAGCAATTTAATGCGAGAACCCAAGATAAAGCCGGCAAAGTTTGCCCTGTGCAAATTACCGTTTACAAGGATAAATCATTTGATTTCGTTGTAAAAACTCCACCAGCTGCAGTTCAGTTAATGGAATCAGCAAAGCTTAAGTCCGGTTCAGGTGAGCCAAATCGTAAAAAAGTAGCTAGCGTTACTTGGGATGTCATCAGAACAATTGCTGAAGACAAAATGGTCGATTTAAATGCATTCACTATCGAATCTGCTATGAGCATGATCGCAGGAACAGCTAGATCTATGGGTATAACTGTAACGGGAGACGCTCCTTTTTAATTAAAAAAAGACATGGCAAAATTGACAAAAAAGCAAAAAGAAGCTGCTTCAAAAATTGAAAAGAACAAATTATATGCTTTAAAAGATGCTTCTGCACTTTTAAAAGTAGTTGCTTCTGCAAAATTTGATGAATCAGTAGATATTGCAGTTCGTTTGGGAGTAGATCCTAGAAAAGCAAATCAAATGGTAAGAGGAGTAGTAACCTTGCCTCATGGTACGGGTAAAGACGTTCGCGTTTTGGCCTTGGTTACTCCCGATAAAGAAGCTGAAGCTAAAGCTGCTGGTGCAGACCACGTAGGTTTAGACGATTATTTACAAAAAATTAAAGACGGTTGGACCGACATTGATGTAATCATCACGATGCCAGCTGTAATGGGAAAATTAGGTCCATTGGGTCGTATTTTAGGACCTAGAGGTTTGATGCCAAACCCTAAAACAGGTACCGTTACTATGGACGTTGCGAAAGCAGTTCAAGAAGTAAAAGCAGGTAAAATCGACTTTAAAGTAGATAAAACAGGAATTGTTCACGCAGGAATCGGTCGCATTTCATTTGATGCCGATAAAATCGTAGACAATGCACACGAAATCATTCAAACATTAATCAAACTTAAACCAACTGCGGCTAAAGGTACATACATCAAAAGTATTCACTTGTCTAGCACAATGAGTCCTGCTATTCCTTTGGACCCTAAAGCAGTATAATTGGTAGTTAAACTATTTTATTATGACTAGAGAAGAAAAATCAAGAGTTATTGAAGATTTAACTGCACAGTTAGCTGGAACAAATGTTGTGTATATCGCAGATATTTCAGGTTTAAATGCAGAGACAACTTCTAATTTACGTAGAGCTTGTTTTAAAGCAGGTATTGAATTGGCTGTTGTGAAAAACACCTTGCTTGAAAAAGCAATGGAAGCTTCCGATAATGATTACGGTGATTTAGCATCCGTATTGAAAGGAAATACTTCAATCTTAATTGCTGAGAATGGAAACGTTCCTGCAAAAATTATCAAAGAATTCCGTAAAAAATCTGACAAGCCTGTATTAAAAGGGGCTTTCATTCACCAAGCGGTATTTATTGGCGATCACCAGTTAGATGCGTTAATCGCATTGAAATCGAAAGACGAAGTGATTGGAGAAATCATTGGATTACTTCAATCTCCGGCTAAGAATGTGGTTTCTGCTCTTAAATCAAGCGGTGGAAAATTGGCAGGAATTCTTAAAACGTTATCTGAAAAATAAAGATAACTATTGCATAGCGCGCACTTAATAAATTATATTTTACAAACTATTTAAAAACGATAGAAAAAATGGCAGATTTGAAACAATTCGCAGAACAATTAGTTAACTTGACAGTTAAAGAAGTTAATGAATTAGCAACAATTTTAAAAGACGAGTATGGTATCGAGCCTGCAGCTGCTGCTGTAGTTGCTGGTCCTGCTGCAGGTGGTTCAGGAGATGCTCCTGCTGCTGCTGAGCAAACTGAATTCACAGTTGTATTGAAAGACGCTGGTGCTTCTAAATTAGCAGTAGTAAAAGCAGTTAAAGAATTAACTGGTTTAGGTCTTAAAGAAGCTAAAGATTTAGTGGACGGAGCACCTGCTAACGTAAAAGAAGGCGTAACTAAAGATGAGGCTGAAGGTCTTAAAAAATCTTTAGAAGAAGCTGGAGCTGTAGTAGAGCTTAAATAAGCCCACTCGGTTTTGGAACTAGGTTTAGGTCTTGAGTATCATGCTCAATGACCTAAACCATTTTTCGTATAATAAAATTATAAGAAGTTTTATTATAAAGTAGTTTAAAATACGAAAAAGTTTTTGATCAATACGAAGAAAGAAATCAGTGTTTATTTCTGGTTTTAAAGATGTATCGATTACAAAAAGAAAGTATAGATTAAACCGTGTTATTGCACAAAAATCACTTTTTTTTAATCAAAATTTTGTCCATTGATGATAACAAATCAGACTGAAAGATTGAATTTTGCCTCTACCAAAAACATCCCTGACTATCCAGATTTTCTAGATGTTCAGGTAAAATCTTTTAAAGATTTCTTCCAATTGGAAACCAAATCTGACGAAAGAGGCAACGAAGGGTTGTACAACACCTTCATGGAAAACTTTCCAATCACTGATACAAGAAATAACTTTGTATTAGAGTTCCTCGATTATTTTGTAGATCCACCCCGTTATACCATTCAAGAGTGTATAGAAAGAGGACTAACGTATAGTGTGCCCTTAAAAGCACGTTTAAAATTATACTGTACCGATCCAGAACACGAAGATTTTGAAACCATCGTTCAAGACGTATATTTGGGTACAATTCCTTATATGACACCGAGCGGTACCTTTGTAATCAATGGTGCTGAGCGTGTTGTAGTTTCTCAATTGCACCGTTCACCTGGTGTTTTCTTTGGACAATCCTTCCATGCCAATGGAACCAAATTATATTCAGCCCGAGTTATTCCTTTCAAAGGATCTTGGATTGAATTTGCTACCGATATCAACAGCGTAATGTATGCGTACATCGATAGAAAGAAAAAATTACCTGTAACCACTTTATTCCGTGCAATCGGGTTTGAAAGAGACAAGGATATCTTGGAAATTTTTGACCTTGCCGAGGAAATTAAAGTATCCAAAACAGGACTTAAAAAATACATCGGAAGAAAATTAGCCGCTCGTGTATTGAATACGTGGCACGAAGATTTCGTGGACGAAGATTCAGGAGAGGTTATTTCGATCGAGCGTAATGAAATCATTTTAGATCGTGATACCATATTGGACAAAGACAATGTGGAGCAAATCATCGATTCTAATGTGAAGTCTATTTTGTTGCACAAAGAGAATAACAACCAAGCAGATTATGCGATTATTCACAACACGCTTCAAAAAGACCCTACAAACTCTGAAAAAGAAGCTGTAGAGCACATTTACCGTCAGTTGCGTAACGCAGAACCGCCTGATGAGGAAACGGCTCGTGGCATCATCGATAAATTATTCTTCTCTGACCAACGCTACAACTTAGGTGAAGTAGGTCGTTACAGAATGAATAAAAAATTGGGCTTGGATATCCCGATGGAAAAGCAAGTCTTGACCAAAGAAGATATCATTACCATTGTTAAATACTTGATCGAATTGATCAATTCTAAAGCCGAGATTGATGATATCGATCACTTGTCTAACCGTCGTGTACGTACGGTGGGCGAGCAATTGTCTCAACAATTTGGTGTTGGTTTAGCGCGTATGGCCAGAACCATCCGTGAGCGTATGAACGTGAGAGATAACGAGGTGTTTACGCCAATTGATTTGATCAATGCCAAAACCTTGTCGTCTGTAATTAATTCATTCTTTGGAACGAATCAGTTGTCTCAGTTCATGGACCAAACCAATCCTTTGGCCGAGATTACTCACAAACGAAGATTATCAGCCCTTGGACCAGGTGGACTTTCTAGAGAAAGAGCCGGATTTGAGGTGCGTGACGTTCACTATACGCACTACGGACGTTTATGTCCAATTGAAACACCAGAGGGACCAAACATTGGTTTGATTTCATCTTTAGGAGTGTATGCCAAAGTAAACGGAATGGGCTTCATCGAAACCCCATACCGAAAAGTGACTAATGGCAAAGTGGATTTGGTTTCTACTCCAGTGTACTTGAGTGCAGAGGAAGAAGAAGGCAAATTGATTGCGCAGGCCAACATTAAAATGGAGGATTCGGGTAAAATTACTGCCGATAAAGTTATTGCTCGTGAAGAGGGTGACTTTCCAGTAGTAGATCCATCTGCTGTTCATTTTACAGACGTAGCACCTAACCAAATCGCTTCAATTTCGGCTTCCTTAATTCCTTTCTTGGAGCATGATGATGCGAACCGTGCGTTGATGGGATCAAACATGATGCGTCAAGCCGTGCCGTTGTTGCGTCCAGAAGCACCTATTGTAGGTACTGGATTAGAGCGTCAAGTGGCTTCGGATTCACGTGTTTTGATTAATGCTGAAGGCCATGGAACGGTTGAATACGTGGATGCCAATATCATCACCATCAAATACGATCGTTCAGACGAAGAGCGTATGGTGAGTTTTGAGCCAGACGAAAAAACATACAACTTAATTAAATTCAGAAAAACCAATCAAAGTACCAGCATCAACTTGAAACCGATTGTTCGCAAAGGCGATCGAGTAGTGCCTGGACAAGTATTGTCTGAAGGATATGCGACCCAAAATGGAGAGTTGGCTTTGGGTAGAAACCTAAAAGTGGCCTTCATGCCTTGGAAAGGATACAACTTCGAGGATGCGATTGTGATTTCTGAAAAAGTGGTACGCGACGATATCTTTACGTCTATTCACATAGATGATTATTCGTTAGAAGTACGTGACACCAAATTAGGAAACGAAGAGTTAACCAATGACATTCCTAACGTTTCAGAAGAGGCTACCAAAGACTTGGACGAAAACGGAATGATCCGCATTGGTGCCGAGGTAAAACCTGGCGATATCTTGATCGGAAAAATTACCCCAAAAGGGGAGTCAGATCCTACACCAGAAGAGAAATTATTGCGCGCCATCTTTGGAGACAAAGCAGGTGATGTAAAAGATGCTTCATTGAAAGCTTCACCATCATTACACGGGGTAGTATTGGATAAAAAATTATTTGCAAGAGCCGTTAAAGACAAACGCAAACGTTCTAAAGACAAGGACGATTTGGGAAGTTTAGAAATGGAATTCGAGACCAAGTTTGTAGAATTAAAAGACAAATTGATCGAGAAACTATTTGTAATTGTTAACGGAAAAACCTCACAAGGTGTAATGAATGATTTGGGCGAAGAAGTATTGCCAAAAGGTAAAAAATACACCCAAAAAATGTTGTTCGCAGTAGAGGATTTTGCTCACTTAAGCAAAGGCCAATGGGTAGCCGATGACGCCACCAATAAATTGGTCAATGATTTGATTCACAATTACAAAATCAAATTAAACGATTTACAAGGTGCTTTGCGTAGAGAGAAATTCACCATTACTGTAGGAGATGAATTACCTGCAGGAATTTTGAAATTGGCCAAAGTATACATTGCCAAAAAACGTAAGTTGAAAGTTGGGGATAAAATGGCGGGACGTCACGGAAACAAAGGTATTGTGGCTCGAATCGTGCGTCACGAAGACATGCCTTTCTTGGAAGACGGAACACCAGTTGATATCGTATTGAATCCACTTGGGGTACCTTCTCGTATGAACATTGGACAAATTTATGAGACCGTTTTAGGATGGGCTGGAATGAATTTGGGTAGAAAATTTGCTACACCAATTTTTGACGGGGCTTCCTTGGATCAGATCAATGCCTTGACTGACGAAGCGGGTATTCCACGTTTTGGACATACCTATTTGTATGACGGAGGAACAGGAGAACGTTTCCACCAACCGGCAACTGTAGGAGTAATTTACATGTTGAAATTAGGACATATGGTTGACGATAAAATGCACGCGCGTTCTATCGGACCATACTCATTGATTACGCAACAGCCTTTAGGAGGTAAAGCGCAATTTGGAGGTCAGCGTTTTGGAGAGATGGAGGTTTGGGCACTTGAGGCGTATGGCGCATCAAGTACCTTGCGTGAAATCTTGACCGTTAAATCGGATGATGTAATTGGTAGAGCCAAAACCTACGAAGCGATTGTGAAAGGGGAAACTATGCCAGAGCCAGGATTACCTGAGTCATTCAACGTGTTAATGCACGAATTGAAAGGTCTAGGACTTGACATTCGTTTAGAGGAATAAAACCGTTTTCTGTTGTTGGTTTTCTATTTACAGTTTGCTAGCTGATTTCAGAGAACCAGCAACCGACAACCAAAAATCAATTTCAAAATAATTCAATAGTAATGACTATGATGAATAATAGAAATAACAATAAAGATAAAAACCCTATCAAGAGATTTGATAAAATTTCGATAGGTCTTGCTTCGCCAGAATCTATTTTGGCCGAATCAAGAGGGGAAGTTTTAAAACCAGAGACAATCAATTACCGTACGCATAAACCGGAACGTGATGGATTGTTTTGTGAGCGTATTTTTGGTCCAGTAAAGGATTTTGAATGTGCTTGCGGTAAATACAAAAGAATTCGATACAAAGGAATCATTTGTGACCGTTGTGGGGTTGAAGTGACCGAGAAAAAAGTACGTCGTGACCGTGTAGGACACATCAATTTGGTGGTGCCTATTGCACACATTTGGTATTTCCGTTCGTTGCCGAACAAAATTGGCTATATCTTAGGTTTGCCTTCCAAAAAATTAGACATGATTATTTACTACGAAAGATACGTAGTAATTCAAGCAGGTGCTGCAACCAACGCCGAAGGGGAATCCTTGAAACGTTTGGACTTCTTAACAGAGGAAGAATACTTGGCAATTTTAGATAAATTAGATGAGACACATCCAGGAAATCAATACTTGGATGACCAAGATCCAAATAAATTCATCGCCAAAATGGGTGCTGAATGTATCATGGACTTGTTGGCTCGCATTGACTTAGATGCCCTTTCGTATGAATTGCGTCACTCGGCTAACACTGAAACGTCTAAACAACGTAAAACAGAAGCCTTAAAACGTTTGCAAGTTGTAGAATCGTTCCGTGAATCAAACGTAAACAGAGAAAACCGTCCAGAGTGGATGATCATGAAAGTGGTTCCTGTTATCCCACCAGAATTGCGTCCTTTAGTGCCGCTTGATGGAGGACGTTTTGCTACTTCTGATTTGAACGATTTGTACCGTCGTGTGATTATCCGTAACAACCGTTTGAAACGATTGATGGAAATCAAAGCTCCAGAAGTAATTTTGCGTAATGAAAAACGTATGTTACAAGAATCGGTTGATTCCTTGTTTGACAACACACGTAAAGCATCGGCTGTAAAAACAGAATCCAACCGTCCATTAAAATCATTATCCGATTCCCTAAAAGGAAAACAAGGACGTTTCCGTCAAAACTTGTTAGGTAAACGTGTTGATTATTCGGCTCGTTCGGTAATTGTGGTTGGACCAGAATTAAAATTGTTCGAATGCGGTATCCCTAAAGATATGGCTGCTGAATTGTACAAACCTTTTGTGATTCGTAAATTAATCGAAAGAGGAATTGTAAAAACCGTAAAATCGGCTAAAAAAATCATTGATAAAAAAGAGCCAGTGGTTTGGGACATCCTTGAAAATGTAATCAAAGGCCATCCTGTATTGCTGAATCGTGCGCCTACCTTGCACCGTTTGGGTATCCAAGCTTTCCAGCCTAAATTAATCGAAGGAAAAGCAATCCAATTGCACCCCTTAGTTTGTACGGCGTTTAATGCGGATTTTGACGGGGATCAGATGGCGGTTCACTTGCCATTAGGACCTGAGGCTATTTTGGAAGCACAATTGTTATTATTGGCCTCGCACAATATCTTGAATCCAGCCAATGGTGCGCCAATCACGGTACCTTCTCAAGACATGGTTTTGGGTCTGTATTACATGACCAAAGAGCGTATTTCAACTCCTGAACATAAAATTTTAGGTGAAGGATTAACCTTCTATTCTGCTGAAGAAGTAAACATTGCTTTAAACGAAGGCAAGTTAGAATTGAATGCTCGTGTAAAAATTAGAGCAAAAGATTACAACGAAAACGGCGAATTGGTTTACCAAATCATCCAGACTACGGCAGGACGTGTATTATTTAATGAAGTAGTGCCTGAAGTTGCCGGATACATCAATGATGTATTGACCAAAAAGAACTTACGCGATATCATTGGACGTATTTTGAGCGTAACCAATGTACCAACCACTGCGGCTTTCTTGGATAACATGAAAGACATGGGGTATAAATTTGCCTTCAAAGGTGGTTTGTCGTTCAGCTTAGGGGACATCATTATTCCGGAGCGTAAAGAAGAATTAATTGCCGATGCACGCGAGCAAGTAGAAGGCATTTCTGCCAACTATAACATGGGATTGATTACCAACAACGAACGTTACAACCAAGTAATTGACGTGTGGACATCAACCAATGCCATGCTTACCGAGTTGGCCATGAAAAACATTCGTGAAGACCAACAAGGATTTAACTCGGTTTACATGATGCTTGATTCTGGAGCGCGTGGATCCAAAGAGCAAATCCGTCAGTTAACTGGTATGCGTGGATTGATGGCAAAACCTAAAAAATCGACAGCAGGCGGGGGAGAGATCATCGAAAACCCAATTCTTTCGAACTTTAAAGAAGGTTTATCGATCTTAGAATACTTTATTTCTACGCACGGTGCGCGTAAAGGACTTGCCGATACCGCTCTGAAAACGGCGGATGCGGGTTACTTGACCCGTAGATTGCACGATGTATCACAAGATGTTATTGTTAACATTGACGATTGTGGTACGTTACGTGGAATTGAAGTTTCAGCTTTAAAGAAAAACGAAGAGATTGTAGAAACTTTGGGCGAACGCATCTTAGGACGTGTAGCTTTACAGGATGTAATCAATCCATTAACGTCAGATATTTTGGTGCATGCTGGTCAACAAATCACCGAAGCCATCATGCGTGACATTGAATCCTCACCTGTTGAAAAAGTTGAGGTTCGTTCACCACTTACATGTGAAGCTTTAAAAGGAATTTGTGCCAAATGTTACGGTCGAAACTTAGCCACTGGTCGTATGACCCAACGTGGAGAAGCAGTAGGTGTAATTGCCGCACAGTCTATTGGTGAGCCAGGAACACAGTTGACCTTGCGTACATTCCACGTGGGAGGTACTGCAGGAAATATTTCAGAGGAGTCTAGCATTGTCACTCGTTTTGATGGTCGTTTGGAAATCGAAGACTTGAAAACAGTAAAAGGCGAAGACAGCGAAGGAAATGCAGTGGATATTGTGGTTTCACGTTCTACCGAATTGAAATTGGTTGACGTTAAAACCGGAATTGTATTGAATACACACAACATCCCTTATGGATCGAGTATCTATGTAAAAGATGCCGATGTAGTGAAAAAAGGAACAACCATCTGTAAATGGGATCCATATAATGGTGTAATTGTTTCTGAATTTACCGGAAAAATTGCCTACGAAGATTTAGAGCAAGGACAATCGTTCCAAGTTGAAATCGACGAGCAAACTGGTTTCCAAGAAAAAGTTATTTCAGAATCAAGAACCAAAAAATTAATCCCTACCTTATTGGTATTTGGTAAAGACAACGAGTTAATTCGTTCGTACAACTTACCTGTAGGAGCCCACTTGATGGTAGAAAACGGAGAAAAAATTAAGGCGGGTAAAGTCTTGGTTAAAATTCCGCGTCGTTCGTCAAAAGCGGGAGATATCACTGGAGGTCTTCCAAGAATTACCGAGTTGTTAGAAGCTCGTAATCCTTCAAACCCAGCCGTAGTGTCTGAGATTGACGGTGTAGTTTCATTTGGAAAAATCAAACGTGGTAACCGTGAGATCATCATCGAGTCTAAATTTGGTGAGGTGAAGAAATACTTGGTTAAATTATCGAGTCAAATTTTAGTGCAAGAAAACGACTTTGTACGTGCCGGAGCTCCGTTGTCAGATGGTGCTGTTACCCCAGACGATATCTTACGTATTCAAGGACCAGCTGCTGTTCAACAGTATTTGGTAAATGAAATTCAAGAAGTATACCGCTTACAAGGGGTAAAAATCAACGACAAGCACTTTGAAGTGGTAATTCGTCAGATGATGCGTAAAGTACGCGTTGAAGATCCAGGAGATACCTTATTCTTAGAAGAGCAGTTGATTCACACCAAAGATTTCATCCTAGAAAACGACAAGTTGTATGGAATGAAAGTGGTAGAAGACGCTGGTGATTCAGAAAATATCAAAGCGGGTCAAATCATATCTCCAAGAGAATTGCGCGACGAGAATTCGTTGTTGAAACGTTCAGATAAAAACTTAGTATCAGCGCGTGATGTAGTTACGGCTACCGCCACGCCAGTTTTACAAGGTATTACCAGAGCGTCGTTGCAAACGAAATCATTTATCTCGGCAGCTTCCTTCCAAGAAACAACCAAAGTATTAAACGAAGCGGCAGTAGCCGGTAAAGTAGATTACTTAGAAGGCTTGAAAGAAAATGTAATAGTAGGTCATAGAATCCCAGCTGGAACCGGTATGAGAGAATACGATCACACGATTGTAGGATCAAAAGACGATTTCAACGAGATGATGGCCAGCAGAGAAGAATACATTTACTAAGATGAGCGATTCGAATATACAACCCGGACAAATCAACATCGAGCTCGATGAGGCGATTGCAGAAGGAATTTATTCCAACTTAGCCATCATCAACCATTCGGCCTCTGAGTTTGTGTTAGATTTTGTGTGCATCATGCCTGGTACACCCAAAGCCAAAGTGAAGTCACGCATTGTGCTCACGCCTCAACACGCCAAGCGTTTGGTGAAGGCCTTGGCCGAAAATGTGCACCGCTTTGAATCGACACACGGAGAAATCAAAGATTCCGAACAGCCGCACATTCCCTTAAATTTTGGTCCTACGGGACAAGCGTAATAAAAAGCCCTCCAACCGGAGGGCTTTTTTTATATGCACAAAAAAACCTGCAAGTAGCAGGTATTAAATATACATTAAGCTTTCACTTTTTTGGTTTTGTATAAGTAGAATGCAAAGGCTAAACTTATTATAACAAGAATGATAATTACATTGTTAATAGGGGCAACTGGTGGTTCATTGTTTTCAACATTTCCATCATCCAATATATCTCCTCCATTGTCTTTCGCGAACAGGATAAAATTCGTCAGTAGTAGATAGGTAAGGAATCCTAATTTAATCAATTTTGCTTTCATTTTGCTTGTATTTTGGTGTGTAAAAGTAGAATCTATATTTATTGAATCCAAATAAAATCGATAAAAATCAGCATTTTACCGTCTTAATCCAGTTCAGAAGTGAAAAAAAGTTGCACCGAAGGGAATTTACTTTGTGTCATTTGTATCGTAAAATCAGAATCGGCAAGGAAAACAAGTTGGTTGTACTTGTCTTTGGCCAAGAATTTTTGCTTGATCCGTTTAAACTCTTTGAACTCTTCGCTTTTAGGGTCTTTGGGTTTGACCCAACAGGCTTTGTGTACCGGGAAATTCTCGTAGGTACATTTGGCGCCGTATTCGTGTTCCAAACGGTACTGAATCACTTCATATTGCAGCGCACCAACTGTGCCAATTACTTTACGGTTGTTGAGTTCTAGGGTAAATAACTGTGCAACTCCTTCGTCCATCAATTGGTCAACGCCTTTATCTAATTGTTTGGCTTTTAACGGATCGGCGTTGTTGATGTAGCGAAAATGCTCTGGAGAAAAACTTGGAATCCCTTTAAAATTTAGCATTTCGCCTTCGGAGAGGGTATCGCCAATTTTAAAATTACCTGTATCGTGCAAGCCCACAATATCTCCTGGATAGGAAATATCTACAATTTCTTTTTTTTCAGCAAAAAAAGCATTTGGGCTGGAAAATTTCAGGTTTTTATTTTGGCGCACATGCAAATACGGTTTGTTGCGTTCAAAAGTGCCCGATACAATTTTTACAAAGGCCAAACGGTCGCGGTGTTTGGGATCCATGTTGGCGTGAATTTTAAACACAAACCCACTCATTTTCGTTTCAGTTGGATCGATCAATCGGCTTTCGGATTCTTTGGGACGGGGTGATGGTGCAATGGCAATAAAGCAATCCAATAATTCGCGTACTCCAAAATTATTCAAGGCTGAACCAAAAAATACCGGCTGTAGTTTGCCGCTCAAGTAGGCTTCTCGGTCAAATTTAGGGTACACTTCGTCAATCAATTCAAGTTCTTCCCGCAATTTTTCGGCTGGTTTTTGCCCGATAATTTTTTCCAATTCAGGACTATTTACATCCGAGAAGGCAATGGTTTCTTCGATGTTTTTTCGGCTATCTCCGCTAAACAAATTAATGTTTTGCTCCCACATGTTGTAGATGCCTTGAAAGTCATATCCCATACCAATCGGGAAACTCAACGGGCTTACTGTGAGGCCTAATTTTTGTTCCACTTCGTCCATCAAATCAAAGGCGTCTTTTCCTTCGCGGTCTAATTTGTTGATGAATACAATGATAGGGATGTTGCGCATGCGGCACACGGCCACCAATTTCTCGGTTTGTTCTTCGACCCCTTTGGCTACATCAATGACTACAATTACACTGTCCACTGCGGTCAAGGTGCGAAAGGTGTCTTCGGCAAAGTCCTTGTGGCCTGGCGTGTCCAGAATGTTTATTTTAATGTCTTTGTAGTTAAAGGCCAATACCGAAGTGGAAACCGAGATTCCACGTTGGCGTTCAATTTCCATGAAATCGGAGGTGGCGCCCTTTTTTATTTTATTGTTTTTTACAGCACCTGCCTCTTGAATGGCTCCTCCAAATAACAGTAATTTTTCAGTCAGGGTGGTTTTTCCCGCATCGGGATGGGAAATAATGCCAAAGGTACGGCGGCGTAAAATTTCGTCGATAAAGCTCATAATTTGATACTAATTGGGCGCAAAAATACTATTTTTTCTATGGGCGAACGGTTGTTTTTACACCTATTTTTTGGCAAATAAATTTTTGTTAATAGTCCCGCCATTAGTTGTATAATCTAATTGAATTGTTATTTTTGTTCACCTAAAATCAAACGCCTTTTAACCCATACATTTCATTAAGTAAAACCGTTATTAATTAGCTTTTCTCATGAAACTGAAACCTTTATTTTTATTCCTTTTTCTTTGTACACAATGTGCCGTTTTTGCACAAAACAATGCAAAACAAGTGTTGTTTACGGTAGACAACACGCCTTATTACACCGACGAATTTTTACGGGTGTACAACAAAAATTTAGATTTGGTTAAAGATGAATCCCAAAAAGACCTTACGCAATATTTGGAGTTGTTTGTGGGCTACAAACTCAAAATCACCAAAGCCAACAAATTAGGACTACAAGAAGGTGAGGCATACAAAAACGAATTGGCATCTTACCGCACCCAACTTTCAAAAAATTATTTAACCGATTCTAAAGTCACCAACGAATTGGTAGTTGAAGGCTACGAGCGGTCTAAAAAAGAAATCAAAGCATCCCACATCTTATTGTTGGTCGATGAAAATGCAGCGCCTGCCGATACTTTGGCCGCGTTCAATAAAGCCAAAGAAATCAGAGAGCGTGCAAGCAAAGGTGAAGATTTTGGTCAATTGGCGGTAGAGTTTTCGCAAGATCCTTCGGTGAAAGAAAACAAAGGTGATTTGGGGTATTTTTCGTCTTTCCGAATGGTGTATGCCTTCGAATCGGCGGCCTTCGCCACACCCAAAGGAGCCATATCCAATCCTGTGCGCACCCGATTTGGGTACCACGTGATCAAAGTGGATGACATTCGCGATAACCGTGGAGAAGTTACGGTGGCACACATCATGATATTGGAACCAAAAGAAGACAAGCCAGAAGAAAAAGTAGCAGCGAAATCTAAAATTGACGACATCTACCAAAAATTACTTCAAGGCGAAAAGTTTGATGCCTTGGCTAAGCAATTTTCTGAAGACAAATCCTCTTCCTCTCGTGGCGGGGTGCTTACCCGTTTTGGTTCAGGACAATTAAGCGCCGAGGAATTCGAGAATACCGCTTTTTCCTTGACTTTGGAAAGCCCAATTTCCACGCCTATCCACACCCGATTTGGCTGGCATATTATAAAATTAATGGAGAAACATCCGCTGAAGTCATTGCAAGAAATGAAGTCGGAATTGGAGAGCAAAGTGGGTAAAGACGATCGTTCTCGTTTGATTACCAATTCATTAAACGATAAATTACAAAAGAAATACGCGCCCAAACGCGACCCCAAATTGTATGCGCAATTGGTGAAAGCAGTTACGGATGATTTCTACGAAAGCAAATGGGAAGTACCTGTAAATAAAGCGTTTGCTGCAAAATTGGTGTCATTCGACAAAAAAACAATAAGCGGTGATGACTTTTTGGGTTACATCAAAGACCAACAAAAGGCGGGCTTGAAAATCAAACCGATTGCTAATTTGGTCGATCATTTGTATAAAAAATACAGCGAAGAGCAACTCACCAAATATTATACCGACAATTTAGAGCAAGAGTTTCCAGAATTTGCAGTAGTAATGGAAGAATACCGCGACGGTTTATTATTGTTTGACTTGATGGAGAAAGAAATTTGGGAAAAATCCAAAACGGATACCCTTGGTTTGCAATCGTTTTATGAAACCCGCAAATTCAATTACATGTGGAAAAACAGGTTGGATGCTTTGGTCGTTTCCTCTACATCGGCTGATGTAATCAAGAAAGCGCAAAAATTACTTAAAAAAGGAGTCAGCGCTGAAAAAATCAAAGAAACACTCAATACAAAAGATAAAGTATTGGTCATGACCAATGCAGGCATTTTTGAAGAAGGTTCGGATGCCTTGCCAAAAAATGTACCTTTCCAAGTGGGTATTACAGAAAGCACGAAAGAAGGAGAATATTATTTCATTACCAAAGTAAACAAGGTTTTACCGGAAACAACAAAGACTTTGAGTGAATGTAAAGGCAAAGTAATCAACGATTACCAACAATTTTTAGAGCAAAAATGGGTTGATGATTTGAAAGCTGAGTTTGCAGTTAAAATTAATCAGGACGTTTTTGATGCCATTAAAACGCAGTTAAAAAAATAATGCATAAACCGCTGGGCATTTTCTTGCTTTTGGTATTTGCTTCCTGTAGTTTTTTTAAACCAGAAGCCAAATCCGAAGCCATTGCG
>Ga0315908_10001753_pt1 | contig 16153 bp, 17 predicted proteins | sample LakEriMetagenome_12_FD_203520 | JGI IMG/M metagenome (GOLD analysis project Ga0315908, IMG submission 203520) | Freshwater fungal communities from buoy surface, Lake Erie, Ohio, United States - Buoy 4 MA124 | ecosystem: Environmental > Aquatic > Freshwater > Lake > Lake biofilm | place: USA... | reverse complement strand
CGGGAAGACCACCGTAGCTTTGGGGCTTGCCTCCGCTGCTTTGAATAGAGGGCTTCGCACCTTGGTGGTTGATCTAGATCCGCAGTCTGATGCAACCACAGCACTCGGAGCCACTCGGGAAATGCAGGCAAGCTGTGCTGAGGTTCTAAAACTTCCCAAGCACGCCAATGTGCATAAGGCAATCGTATCCAGTGATTGGGAAACTTTGTCAAATGGGGTTATGGACCTTCTACCGGGTAGCCCAAAAGTAGTTGAGTTTGATAGCCCAACGCCAACAAAGCGTGACTTGTGGAGGCTCGAGGAGGCCCTTAGCCGAGTTGAATCCGACTACGACATCGTGTTTATTGACACTCCGCCATCGCTCAATGGTCTTACCCAAATAGCCTGGACAGCCAGCGACAAGGTACTTATAGTCGCAGAGCCATCAATCTTCTCGGTGCTGGCAGCCGATCGTTCGATGAGGGCCATTGCAGAAATAAGTAAGCAAACAGCTGGACGACTACAAGCTCTTGGTGTTCTAGTTAATCGATACATCCCGGCATCCAAAGAACACCAGTTTCGCTACGCGGAGCTAGAACAACTCTTTGGCCCAAGGCTATTATCAATTGCAATCGAAGAGCACTCCGCTATTCAACAAGCTCAGGGTGCGGCAAGGCCGATTCACAGTTGGCCAGGTGAGATTGCATCCAAGACAGCTCAAAACTTTGAGAAGATTTTGGAAAAGGTATTTGAAGCCACAGCTCCTGAGCGAAGCTCCAGATCACTCAAGCGCGATAAAAGGGCAACCAAGTCATTAAGAATCAGAAGGGGTTCATCCCTTGAATCTGTTCTAAACCTGGATGACGACTAAAAGCTAGACAGCTTTTCTGTGTGCCCTTCGGGCTGCAAGCTCATCCATGTCATCTAAGTGCAATGTGGCTATGTTCACCAAGGAAGCTTCAACTTCACGAAGGACGCGGCCAACAGCGATTCCGAAGACTCCCTGTCCTCTAGCAAGAAGGTCAATTACCTCGTCCTCAGATGTGCAAAGGTAAACCCTCGCACCATCGCTCATCAGTGTTATTCGTGCAAGATCGTTCAGACCAGCAGCTCGCAGCTGGTCAACTGCGATACGGATCTGCTGAAGAGAAACCCCGGTGTCTAGAAGACGCTTTACGAGCTTTAAAACCAAAATGTCGCGGAATGCGTAAAGGCGCTGCGAACCTGAGCCTGTTGCAGAACGAACAGAGGGTTGAACCAGAGAAGTTCGGTCCCAGTAGTCAAGTTGTCGATAGCTAATGCCGGCCGCAGCGGCAGCAGCTGTTCCGCGGTAGCCCACTTTAGGGTCCTGAGAAATTAGGCCGTCAGTAAAGAGCATGCCATCGTCAAAAATTGAGTTGTCAGACATTTCACGCTCCCTTAGAAATTAGCCTTCAGTGCTCTAATTGTCCCCTCTTGGAGGTAACAGCACCAGTTAATCCTTCATTACGGCGTGTCGGGTGCTTAGGTAAAGGGTCTGCTACTGGTCAATCTTGGAGATAACCGACTTGATAAGCTCCCCGCGGATTGTGGCGAACTGATTCTCGATCTCCTTGGCGTAATGAGCCGCTCTCGACTTACTAGCAGCCTCGTTCTTGCCCAACACCGGTGCAACAACACCCTCGATGATTCCAATCTCACGCTCGGCAGATGCTTTGAGGCCACGCAAGTGCCTGGGTGAAATTCCAAAACGCTGCAGATGAACAATTGCTCTTGCAATCTCTACGTCGGAAGACTCGAAGGGCTCTTTCGCAATCAAAGTGAGTGTCTGAGCTTCCTGGAGTAAGCCGGCGCTGATTCCAGTTTCGCTCATTAGAGCTAACTTGGTTAGCTTCATTGGGTTTTTTGGCTGAAGCTTAGAAACTGAAGACTGCACCTGAGGAAGGTTTGGACTTTTTCCAGAATCGAGTTGCTCTAAATATTCGCGGATAACGCGAAGTGGCAGATATTGATCTCTTTGTAGCTCGAGAATAACTCTGGTTCGCTGAACATCCTGCTCTGAGAATTTTCGATAGCCTGCTGGGGTTCGCTGAGGCTCAATGAGACCCTGTTCTTCGAGGAATCGAAGTTTAGAAGGTGAAAGATCTGGAAACTCTGGATTTAGCACGCTGAGCACTTGGCCGATAGTGAACAGTTTCCCACTTGAGGAAATTGCCCTAACGTTGCTCTGCGCTGAACCCATTAGTTACTTCCTGATGCTTTCGAAGAATAAAACGTGAGTCTAAATTTACCGATTTGAACCTCGGCTCCCTCTTCTAGAAGAGCGCTCTCAATCCGAACCCCATCGTAATAGGTTCCATTCAACGATGCCAAATCCTGAACTTGGAAAGAATTGCCGTGACGGTGAAATTCAGCGTGCCTTCTTGACACCGTGACGTCATCTAGAAAGATGTCCGCGTTCGGATGTCTACCGACGGTAGTCACATCGCTATCAAGCAGGAACCTTGCACCAGATTTAGGTCCTACTCGAACAACCAAGAGGGCATGCCCCGCCCGTAGGGCGTCAACGGCAGCCTGGTGTTCTGGGCTCAGGGTCTGGTTTTCCTCGGTAAGCCACTCTGAGTTGAAGCGAAGGGTAGATTCAACCTCATCCTTGCCCTGGTTATCTTCCATCACTCCCCCCTATTTGCTTACATTTACATTAGTGGTTTTCTGACGCTCTTCCCGAATCAGTAAAACCAGCTGCCAGAGGTAGACAAAGCCCGACCACCAGTAAAGAGTCACTCCCCAGAGGGCAAAAGCCCAGGCAATCGGAGTGATGATAAAAGCTGCCTGCGTGAAGATCTTTCCCATCAGCAAAAGTGGGAAGGAATAAAGCAAAGCGAAGGTACCGGCCTTGCCCAGATAGTGAACCGGCAGTGACCGGTAGCCAACTGATGCCAGAAGCGGAAGTGAGATAAGCATCAGAACATCGCGCAAGATAACAAGCCCAGCCAGCCACCACGGGACATAACCGGTTGCCGATAACGCCAACAAGGTAGCAAAGATGTAGAGCCTGTCGGCCACCGGGTCAAGCATCTTTCCAAGCTTTGTGGTCTGGTTTAGCTTGCGAGCCAAGAACCCGTCTAGAAAATCAGTAAGTCCGGCAACTGCCAATACAGCGATGGCGGCCAGAAACAACTCTTCGAGCAAGAACCATAGAAAAACTGGAACTAATAGGATTCTGAGAAAGCTCAGCAGGTTTGGGACATTGACGACTTCACCATTTAGGAAACCAGTTTTTGCACCGGGGGTCATGACTTGATTCTATTGGGTTTGAGATTGAGTAAACCTATTGTCTTGGCTGCCTTGTCGGGCTAGCGGGATTTGAACCCACGACCTCTTGACCCCCAGTCAAGCGCGCTACCAAGCTGCGCTATAGCCCGTTATTGGTCCCTAATTCTAGCGCTTGCGTTTTTCGCGGACTCGCATCGATACTTCGATGGGAGTACCTTCAAAACCAAAGCTCTCGCGCAATCGTCTAACAATAAACCTCCTGTATTGCGGGTCCAAGAAGCCTGTTGTGAAAAGGATAAACTTAGGCGGCCTAGTCGAGGCTTGGGTAGCGAACAAAATTCTTGGCTGCTTGCCGCCTCGGACCGGGTGAGGAAACTCCATTGCGAGCTCCTGTATGAAGGTGTTTAGTTTTCCGGTTGGAATTCGAAGGTCCCAGCTGTGAAGGGCAACTTCCAAAGATGGAACCAGCTTTTCTAAGTGCCTACCGGTTAGGGCCGAAATGTTTACCCTTGGAGCCCAAGCCACGTGAGCTAGATCCTGCTCAATTTCTCGCTCGAGATAGCGCCTTCGCTCCTCATCAAGCTGATCCCACTTATTGAAGGCCAAAACCAAGGCACGGCCCGATTCCAGGGCTAGGTCAACAATCCGGATATCTCCTTCGCTGATTGGCTCAGTGACGTCGAACAGGATAACTGCAACTTCAGTTCGCTCTAGTGCCGCCGCCGTCCTAAGGGATGCGTAGAAATCAGCTCCCTGGGCTAGCTTGATACGTCGTCTAATACCGGCGGTATCAACAAAGCGCCAGATCTTGCCACCGAGCTCAATTTGCTCATCCACTGGGTCACGAGTTGTTCCAGCGATTTCACTGACAACTGCGCGAATGCTTCCAGCAGCTTTATTCAAAAGTGAGGATTTACCCACGTTAGGTCGGCCAATAAGCGCAACTCTTCTAGGTCCACCAAACTCCTGCTGGGCAACATTGGAAACACTTGGAAGCTTTGACAGCGCTACATCCAACATGTCCGCGACTCCCCTACCGTGAACGGCAGAAACAGGAAGTGGCTCGCCAAGACCTAAAGACCAAAGAGCTGCAGCCTCTGGCTCCTGTCTAGCATCATCAATTTTGTTGGCAACTAATACAACTGGCTTTCCTGATGCTCGAAGCATCTTTACCACTCGCTCATCGCTTGCAGTTGGACCAACCATCGCATCTACTACAAATAACACTGCATCAGATAGCTCAACGGCAACTTCGGCCTGGGCAGCAACAGCGGCATCAATGCCCTTGGGGTTCGGCTCCCAACCACCGGTGTCAACCAAGGTGAACTTGCGACCGTTCCATTCGGCTTTATATGAAACTCGGTCCCTTGTGACACCCGGAACGTCTTCAACAACGGCTTCACGTCGACCAAGAATTCTATTTACCAGGGCTGACTTACCAACGTTAGGGCGACCAACAATTGCCAGTACCGGTAAGGCCGGAAGGTAGCCCGGGACAACAGAGTCATCAAGTTCTATATTGAGAAGTGCTAAGTCTTCTTCGTCTAGTTCGTATTCGCTAAGGGAGCCGCGCAGCACGTCAGCGCGCGCTTGCTCGTCGAAGTTCTCTTCGTACTCCATAGATCCCTAGCTTTATTTAGTGGTTGATTAGATCAACCAGAGCAGCCACGGAACCATCAAGTGAAAGATCTGTGGTGTCTAGCAGCTTTACCCCGGGGGCAGGATTTAGAAAATCCACCACTTTGGAGTCTTTCTTATCCCGATCACTTACCTGAGCCGAAATTGAACCATCGGCCTGCAGATCAACTGCTCTTCTTCCAAGTCTAACTTCTTCACTGGCAGTTAGCAGCACCCGAGTTTGGGCATCTGGCATGACAACTGTGGTGATATCTCGTCCCTCAACGATGATTCCAGGCATTTGGCAACCGGCAGCAATGGATCGGGTCAGCTCACGCATGAATGCTCTCACCTTTGGCTGCGCAGCTACTTTGCTCACGTTCAGCTCTACCTCATTTGACCGAATGCCCTCGGTTAGGTCATCGCTACCAACTTTTACCCAGTAGTTCGATGGATCGGTAGAAATTGAGTAAGGAAAGATTGCCTCAAGATCGAGCTCCCCCACGTTCTCGAGATCAAGCCCATTTCTTAGTGCAGTAAAGGTAAGAGCTCGGTAACCGGCGCCGGTATCGAGATAACCAAATCCCATCTCAAGCGCGGCTTTTTTGGAAACACTCGATTTACCTGACCCTGCTGGTCCATCGACTGCCACCACTACCTGACTCATCCGACGATTTTCCAACCGCGGGTGGTCAGCTCGGAAACTAGTTGTTTTTCAACTGAAGGAAGGACATATAACTCGGGAAGGCCGACCGCAGCTCCCGTCGCGTGCTCAAGGGTTAGATCCTCGAGATTGATGCCAACCTCGCCCACTTCCGTCAGTAGTCTTGCAAGCTCACCAGGTTTGTCGTCAATCATGACAATCACCTTGGCGTACTGCGTTGCCGACTGACCGTGCTTTCCAGGGATGCGGGCTACTCCTAGATTTCCTGCTTCTAGGAGCTTGCCCAACGAAGCAAGAGAGCCGGGCTTACTTACTTCCTGCAAGGCCTTAAGAACTTGTTCAAGGTCGACTTTCAGTGACTGAATAACCTTTGCAACCTCTTGACTGTTAGCGGCAAGAATCTGAATCCAAAGCTTTGGATCAGAGGCCGCGATGCGAGTGGTGTCTCTAAGGCCCTGGCCCGCGAGGGAAACGTCTTTTGATTCCGACTCAGAGAGTCTGGCAGCCAGCAGTGAAGCTACTAGCTGTGGCGCATGGGATACCAAGGCAACGGCACGGTCATGATCGTTTGGATTCAAGTGCATCAAAGTTGCACCAAGATCCAGAGCCAATGCTTCAACCAAGTCAACAGATGACTTAGCGGATAACTTATTAGGGCTAATCACCCAGGGTCTTCCAATAAAAATGTCACTTCTTCCGGCAAGCACACCGGCTTGTTCACGCCCAGCCATTGGGTGTGAACCTACGTATCTAGTGAGATCAGCGCTGGATGATTCGAGCTTCGAAAGAATTGTTGCCTTAACGCTTGCAACATCGGTGACAGTGGCTTTGGGGTGAAGCACAAGTTGCTGCTGAATAACCGAAGCCGTGACATCTGGCGGAACGCAGACAATTACAAGAGCTGGATCCTGCCCATCCTTGAAGCTTTCGCCAGCCCCAAAGTCAATTGCGAGATCTTGAATAGCAGGTGAGCTATCGGAAACTAGAACTAGGACTCCGGCTTGAGTTAGCGCAAGGCCAATGGAGGTTCCAATTAGGCCGGAGCCTACGATTTTTACTGGTCCAACTACGCGCGCCTTGCTCACTGCGCTAAATCCAAGCGGAGGGCAGTTGCGCCGCGCAGGTAGATGTGCTGAATTTCGCTTCTGGGAATATCCAAATCTGCGTTTATCAAAACTCGAATAACTCTTTGCATGGCTCCGGCAACGTCCATCTCTACAAAGCACATCAGCGGTACATCCCCAAGGCCAAGTTCTCTGGCGGCAAGGGCTGGGAATTCCGAGGTGACATCGGGGGTGGCGGTGAAAAGAATTGAAATCAACTGAGAAGAATCAACATTGTTGGCGTGAAGAGTTTTTGACAAAAGTTCGGCCGTTGATTTGAGCAGGTGCTCGCGCTCATCGCTATCTAGCTGGATCGCTCCCCTGATTGCTCGCACTGCCATGTCATTGCCTCTTCTTGTCTGCCGCTTTCAAAATCACACCGAGCTCTATTTTACTGAGCTGACGGATGTGTCCTAGGTTCAAGTGGCCTAAATGTAGAGGGCCAAATTGTCTTCTAACCAGCGCTACTACGGGAAATCCAACAGATTCGAACATTCGACGAACGATTCTGTTCTTTCCGCTGTGCAGCTCAATCTCAACCAGGCTGTGGTTTCCAGAGGCCGACAGCAGCCTTGCCTTGTCAGCTTTTGCAGGACCATCTTCCAGCTCTACTCCAGCCACCAACTTATTCAAGATTGGCTGAGTTATCTGTCCGTGAACTTTAGCCTGATAGGTCTTAGTCACCTCAAAAGATGGATGCAAAAGCTTATGAGCTAGATCGCCATCGTTAGTCAACAACAGCAGGCCAGTAGTTTCAGCATCTAACCGTCCGACATTGAAGACTCGATCGTAATCAAGTGCATACTGACTCAAATCTGGTCGCCCATGCTCATCCTGCATGCTGCTGACAACCCCGTAAGGCTTGTTGAGCATTAGGTAAACCTTTGTGACATCTAGCTGAATCGGTGTTCCTTTGACTACCACCTTGTCGCGCTCTGGATCGATTCTGGTTCCAAGTTCGGTGACAACCTTGCCGTTTACCTTTACAGAGCCGGCAACTATCATCTCTTCGCAAACGCGCCTAGAGGCAACCCCTGCAGCAGCTAAAACTTTTTGAAGTCTTATCCCTTCGGGTTTATCGCTCATTAAAGTCACTGTTTATATCGGGTAGGTAAGGGCTGATTGGAGGAAGCTGGTCTAGTGAATTAATTCCTAGTTGCTCGAGAAGCAAAGAAGTAGTTCCGTAGTGAATCGCTCCAGTTTCAGAGTCGGTGTAAAGCTCAGTGACTAATCCTCTTGAGGTAAGAGTCCTAACAACTGAGTCGACATTTACGCCACGGATCGAAGCAATCTGTCCACGCGCGATTGGCTGCTTGTAAGCAATGACCGAAAGAGTCTCGAGTGCGGCCTGAGAAAGCTTGGTTGGGTTCTCGTTAGCAATAAACATCTTTACCGCCCAGTCGTAGTTTTCGCGAACGTAGATTCTCCAACCGCCGGCCACTTCTCGAAGCTCAAATCCTCTGGCGCCGCTTCCATTCTTGCCTTCGTAGTCTTCACGAAGCTTGTGCACCGCGTCACGAACCTGAATAACTGGAACCTCCAGAGCGGTCGCAAGGGCAACTAAAGAGATGGGTGCATCGGTGACCATCAAGATAGCTTCGATGGCTCCCTCAATGCTGTCTTCCTGCAGTGTGTTTTCAAATTCCTGATTCTCATCAAGAGTCATAGTTAGCTCCCAGACTTGCTAGTTGTTCATCATCAAAGTGGTCAGCTTGCCAACTGATCTGAAGATCAGCCAGCGGTCCATCTTGGTGCATGGAAATCGCCGAAAGGCGATACAGCTCCAACACCGCAAGGAACCTTGCCACCACAACTGCTCGATCCGATTCGTCGCGAATCAAATCAAAGAATGTGAGGCTCCCAGCTCTGCGAAGCCTGAGAATCACTTCGGTAGCCTGCTCACGGATGCTTACCGCTGGAGCGTGAAGATGAGTGAGTCCAATTCCTGGAATCTCCCGAGGCGTAAAAACATCTAAGGAAAGCGCATGGAACTGCTCGAGAGTCATTGTCCAAACCAGCTCTGGAGTGCTCTCACGGAAACGAGTCTCAATTGGAACAGCACGGGCTAGACGCTTGGCTTCAAGCTCAAATCTTGACAAGAACCAACCGGAGACTTCCTTGAATGCCTTGTACTGAAGCAGTCTTGCAAACAGTAAATCCCTAGCCTCAAGTAGGGCGACATCTTCTGCGTCAACAAGCTCTCCCTGGGGCAGTAAGCTAACAATCTTTAGATCAAGAAGCGTTGCGGCAATTACCAAAAACTCGCTGGCTTGTTCCATTTCCTCGTGCTCATCTAACTGCTTCACATACTGAATGAACTCGTCAGTCACTCTAGACAGTGAAATTTCAGTGATGTCCATTTCGTGCTTGGAAATCAAAGACAGCAAAAGGTCAAATGGGCCTTCAAAATTACTCAGTGTCAGCGCAAAGCCGTTGTCCTTAGCAGGCTCCAGCACGCCCGGGCTATGGGGCGCTGCCACGGGCGACTAACTCTCTGGCAACGGTCCGGTAGTACTCGGCCGCATCTGATGTTGGAGCAAACTCTGTAATGGACAACGCCGCGATTGTGGCGTCGGGGAATTTCACAGTTCTGTTTACGATCGTGTCAAAAACCTGGTTGCCAAAGGCTTCGTAGAGCCTTTCAACAACCTCACGGGCGTGTAAAGTTCTCGGGTCATACATGGTTGCCAGGATGCCATCGAGTTTGATTGCTGGATTTAGTCGATCACGAACCTTCTCGATAGTCTCGATAAGCAAAGCAACACCGCGAAGAGCAAAGAATTCACAGTTCAGTGGAATTACCACTCCATGCGCCGCTGTCAAAGCATTTACCGTTAGAAGACCAAGCGAAGGCTGGCAGTCAATGATAACGACATCGTAGTTTCCAAGAATTGGTCTAAGTATGCGAGCAAGAATCTGCTCTCTGGCAACTTCGTTGACCAGCTGAACTTCAGCTGCCGACAAGTCAATATTGGCAGGAATCACATCGAGATTTATTACACTGGTTTGGACAATAACTTCTTCCACGCTCAGGTCTTTTTCAACCATGAGATCGTAAATGGTCTTTATATCGTGAGCCACTACTCCGAGTCCGGCAGAGAGTGCTCCCTGTGGGTCAAAATCTACAACTAGAACTTTGCGGCCGTAGCCAGCAAGAGCTGAGGCTAAATTAATCGCTGTGGTAGTTTTACCCACCCCGCCTTTTTGATTACACATCGCTATTATCCGCGCTGGGCCGTGAGAAGAAAGAGCGGCGGGGATTTCAAACTTTGGCCGTTTTATAGGTCGCTGTGTCATGAATCCTCCCGAGCTAATAGCCTACCCGCCCTGAGATTACCCCTATTTCCTAGCTCTGGGATGGCTAGTGGCATAGACCTCTCGCAAAGCATCGACGGTCACCAGGGTGTAAATCTGGGTGGTGGCAACCGAGGAGTGACCAAGCAGTTCTTGAACCACTCGGACATCGGCTCCTCCTTCCAAAAGATGGGTAGCAAAAGAGTGCCTGAGTGTGTGGGGTGAAATCTCGCCCGAAATATTAGCTTGATCGGCTGCGTCGCTAATAATTTGCCAAGCCGATTGTCTTGAGAGCCTTGTTCCTCGCTGATTCAAAAACAGAGCAGGTGTTCCCTTGCCTTTTCCAATAAGCGCTGGTCGCGAACGAACCAAATACGTGCCGATGGCCCGCTGGGCATAACTTCCCACTGGCACAACTCGTTCTTTGGAGCCTTTCCCAAAAAGCCGAATCATTGTTGGATCTAAAAGATCATCGAGATTTAGAGCCGTAAGTTCGCTGATTCGAGCCCCCGTAGCATAAAGCAATTCAAGAATCGCGCGATTTCGAACCCGCGCCATATCCAGCGCGGTGGCGTCTTCCGTTTCTGGATCAGGGCCAGAAGCTTCGATGAGTTTCTCAACATCAAACACACTGATGGCTTTAGGTAGCCGTTTTGGTAGCTTTGGCGGCTTCACTCGCACACTTGGATCGCCCGAAGTAATTGATTCAAAGAGCCAGAACTTATGCAAACCGCGAACTCCGGCAAGCATTCGAGCTACCGAATTAGAGCCCAGGGCACCAGATGCAGCTATTGACTTTAGGTAGCCGGCAACTGTTTCCTCAGTTATCTCCACTGGATTGCTAATTCTGTTCTTGTCCAAAAAAAGCAAATACCCAGAGAGATCTCGTCGATAGGCAGCGACGGTGTTTTTGGCAAGACCTCGTTCGATGCTCAGGTGACGAAGATACTCCTCAACTAGTTGAGCAAGCGGTTTCATTTTGCCAAGATACCTGTTTTTAGGGCGTAGGCCATGATGCCAACTACAGCTGTTGGGCTCTTTATCTCAGATGCGAGCACGCTTTGCAATGCCTCAGGAATTGGAACCCAAGTCTGAGGCATATCCTTTTCTTCCCCCGAGGTGACGTAGTTCGAATCTACCGAGCTAAGACCCTTGGCAACAAACACCGTGATGGTTTCGCTGTTACCGCCAGGGGTGGCATGAAAGCTAATTAACTCTTCCCAATTGCTTGCCGCGAGGTTCGCCTCTTCTGCTAGCTCGCGTTTAGCGCAATCCAGCTTCGCCTCCCCAGGAACATCAAGTAACCCGGCTGGAAACTCCATCAAGAAACTACCGACCGGCCTGCGATACTGCTTCATTAGAAGCAGCTCGTCACGATCGTTGATGGTCAAAACAGCAACTGCTCCAGTGTGCTTTACGTATTCGCGAGTTAGCTGCTCGCCATTGAAATCAAACGTGTCGGAGACTAAATCCCAAACCATGCCCTTGTGTATCAACTGGCTACTTAGAGCCGGAATCTCGACCGGTTGGTCGTTAGGCATCCTTTACCTCGAAAAGCCTGCTGGCTTCCTGGCGCTTGAGGCTTGCTTCTACCAATCCAATAAACAATGGGTGACCCTTGGTTGGTCGAGACTTGAATTCAGGATGGGCCTGAGTGGATACGTAGTAAGGATGAACATCCCTTGGAAGCTCCAAAAACTCAACTAGTGAACCATCCGGAGATGTTCCAGAAAACACAATCCCAGCTTTCTCAAGTTGACCGCGATAGCTGTTGTTCACCTCGTAGCGATGGCGGTGTCTTTCTGAAACGCTCTCAGCTCCATAAACTTCAGCAACTATCGATCCTTTAGAAAGTTTTGCTTCAAAAGAACCAAGACGCATGGTGCCACCCATTTCACGAGCAGCAAGTATGTCAACTTGTTCAGCCATGGTTGCAATAACCGGATGCTTGGCTTTCTCGTCAAACTCAGTGGAGGATGCGCCATCTAGACCTGCAACGTTTCTGGAGTATTCAATGACCATGCACTGAAGTCCTAGACAAAGGCCAAGGGTTGGAATCTTCTGCTCTCTGGCAAACTTCAAAGCGCCAATCTTTCCTTCGATACCTCGCACTCCAAATCCGCCCGGGATACAGATGCCATCGACATCAGATAGCAGCGCCGCTGCACCGTCGGAGCTTTCACAAGCATCTGATTGAACCCAGCGGATGTTTACCTTAGTCTGGTGGGCAAATCCTCCGGCCCGAAGTGCCTCGGTCACAGAAAGATACGCATCTGGGACATCAATGTACTTTCCAACCAGAGCAATTGTCACTTCATGCTTAGGCTCATGAACTGCCGTTAGAACACTGGACCATCTGCTCCAGTTAATTTCGCCGGCCTTTAGATCTAGTGCCTTGATGATGTAAGCATCGAGACCCTCGTTGTCCAAAACTGTTGGAATTGCATAGATGCTGGAGGCATCAGCCGCGTTTACAACAGCCTTGATATCTACGTCACACATCAGAGCAATTTTCTTTTTGATTGATTCTGGAAGCTCACGGTCTGAGCGGCAAACAATCGCATCCGGCTGAATACCGATTGAGCGAAGCATCGCTACCGAGTGTTGAGTTGGCTTGGTTTTTAGCTCACCCGATGGGCCCAGGTATGGAACCAAGGATACGTGCACGAAAAAGACATTGTCTCGTCCCACGTCGTGGCGAATCTGACGTGCGGCCTCTAGGAATGGCTGGGATTCGATGTCACCTACGGTGCCACCAATTTCAGTAATAATCACATCAGGAATTGGTTCCTCGTTGGCCTGTAGCCTCATGCGACGTTTGATTTCGTCGGTGATGTGAGGAATTACCTGAACGGTATCTCCCAAATACTCACCGCGTCGCTCTTTGGCAATAACTGTTGAGTAAACCTGACCAGTGGTGACGTTGGCAGCTTGAGATAGGTTGATGTCTAGAAAACGCTCGTAGTGACCGATGTCTAGATCAGTTTCAGTACCGTCCTCGGTCACAAATACTTCACCGTGCTGGAACGGGTTCATGGTTCCAGGGTCAACGTTTAGGTACGGGTCGAGCTTCTGCATAACAACAGATAGGCCACGAGCTCTAAGGAGATTTCCAAGACTGGCAGCGGTAAGGCCTTTACCAAGTGAGGAGGCTACCCCTCCGGTGACGAAGATGTGTCTCGTTCTACCCGGATCCAAGGTTTCTACCATGGAATTTCATCTTACTAGTTGAATGGTGTCAAGTTCAATGATCGATAACGACACGCAAAAAATTATTTTGCCAAGGTGCTTTGAGCTAAGTCCAAAAGCTCCTTGGCGTGGGACCTTCCGCTCTCGGATTCACTTAGACCTGAGAGCATTCGAGCCAGCTCCTCAACAACCTGCTCGCCTTCAAGGCGCACAACATCCGTTGCGGTGAATTCAGTCGTTGAAGACTTCAGAACCCTCAGGTGCCGATTGGCAAAGGCTGCCACCTGTGGCAAGTGGGTCACGACTATGACTTGGGCATTGCGAGCAAGCATTGCAAGGCGTTTTCCAACTTCACTGGCAGCGGCACCGCCAACACCGGCGTCAACTTCGTCGAAGATAAAGGTAGGTGCAAGCTCGCTCTTGGCCAAAACAACCTCGATTGCGAGCATGATTCGAGAAAGCTCTCCCCCAGAGGCTCCTTTGCCAATTGGTCTGGGCTCAGCTCCAGGGTAGGCAGTTAGCAATAAGGCCACCTGGTCAAACCCGTGGGCGGTAAGTTCACTTAGCCTGGAAACCGATGCATCGAGGCTGGCGCCAGTCATAGCCAAAGCTGATAGCTCTGCTGTTACCGCCGTTGACAACTCAGCGGCTGCTTTAGCTCTAATCGAGCTTATTTGCTCCGCCAAATCGTGGGCTTGCGCGCTTAGCTGCTGCTCTTCAATAGTTAGCGAAGCTATTGCCTCATCTGAGGAATCTAGATCCAGCAAGCGAGATCCTGCAGTATCAAGATAAGTGATCACTTCATCAAGTGTTGGTCCATACTTTCGCATCGCAGCCGATAGCTCCGCGCGACGAGACTGGATTTTTTCTAGCTCCGAGGCTCCATCGTTATCTAGGCCCGCGATGTAGCTAGAAATGCTGGCTGCCGTTTCGTTCAGCGAGGAGCCGATTTCCTTGAGTTGCTCCGCGAGTTTTTCAAGTTCTGGATCGTGATTGCTTACCAGTTCTAAGGCTCGTCTAGCCTTACCTATAGAAGTCAAAGCATCTGAAGATTCATCGAATGAGTCACTGCTTAGCTCATCGTGGGCGGCAGCGGCTGCAATACGCAACTCTTCGAGATGAGTGAGCTTTTCAGCCAGCTCGTAGAGTTTTAGATCTTCGCCCAATTTTGGATCGAGTTTTGTTAGCTCCTCGACTGCAGCTCGTATCTCATCAGCCTCTCGAGCTCTAGCGGAAGATTCGGTGACTAGAACTTGCAACTTATTGGAGACCATTTTCCAGGCGGAATAAACTTCTGAATACTTTTCAATAAGTTCAGCGAGTGAGGCGCCAGCGAATTGATCTAATGCCTCACGTTGAGCTGAGGACGACTTGAGTCTTATTTGATCAGACTGGCCATGCACAACAACCAAGTGCTCGCCAATTTCAGTGAGAACACCAATCGGCACTGATCTTCCAGAAACAGTTGCCTTAGACCTGCCTTCAGATGAGATCGACCTGGAAACAAAAAGCTCCTTGTCTTCGATTTCAATACCTGATGCTGTTATGCGATCTAAAGCCTCTTTAGGAAGGAGCCATCGACCCTCAACAAAAGCTTGGTCCTGACCTTTGCGAACAGCACTTGCATCAGATCTTGCGCCAAGCAGTAATCCAAGGGCGTTCAAAACCATAGTTTTACCGGCACCGGTTTCACCGGTTAAGACCGTAAGTCCCGGCCCAAGATCTAGCTGGGCTTCACGTATGACGCCCAGATCACGAATGTGGATTTGTTCTATCAAAAGCTAAACCTTTTTTGAATCCGGACCACGCCAGCCTTCGACTGGCAGAGAAAACTTGCGAACCAAACGATCAGTGAAAGGACCTTGACTCAATCTTGCAAGACGAACTGGTTTATCGGACTTCCGAAATTCAACGCGGGCACCGACTGGAAGCTCGGTGCTTCTTCGACCGTCGCACCACAGCACTCCCGCCCCAGCAGAGCGCTGAAGCACTTCCAATGCAACAAGTGAGTTTGGGCTGATAACAAGTGGTCTTGCAAAAAGAGCATGGGCGCTAAGTGGAACCATCAATAGCGCATCAACCGATGGCCAAACTACCGGCCCACCTCCTGAGAAAGCGTAAGCGGTTGATCCGGTTGGAGTGGAAACCACAATTCCATCGCAGCCAAAGCTAGATAGTGGTCTTCCATCGATTTCAACAACAACTTCTAGCATGCGTTCTCTCGCACTTTTTTCAACAGTTGCCTCATTCAAAGCCCAGGTTCGATACACCTCTTTACTGTCTAGCTTCACCGATACATCTAGGGTCAATCGCTCTGTGACCAGGTAATCTTTGGCAACTACCCTGGCCATTGTTGAACTGATTTCGTTTTTCTCACTCTCGGCCAAAAATCCAACGTGACCTAAGTTAATTCCAAGCAACGGGGTTTGAGAATTACGGACAAGTTCTGCAGCTTTCAGTATTGTCCCGTCTCCTCCGAGCACCACGGCAAGTTCTAGATCGGCTTCCTGAATATCTTTACCCAATTCAAGAATTGAAGCCGCTGATGTGTTGTTCACAGTCTTTGCGTGCGCGTGGGTTTCCGATAGTTCCTGCCGGTCCATCACAGGAGTAATTCCTGCCTTTAGAAGTGCTTCGGCGCATTCCAGAGTTGCCGAAAGGGCCTCTTTTCGAGCGGTATGGGAAACCAGCAGAACAAGTCTCTGATTCGTCATTTGCTCTCCCTGGCCAGTTGCTCAATTCTCTCAGTCCATTTTGACCGATTTGGAGCCTCTGAAGTACTAATCCAAATCAAGTACTCAATGTTCCCGTGAGTTCCAGGCAATTTAGACCGCTCTAATCCAAGCATTCCAAGGCCTAGCTCGTGGCAACAATCCACAACCTGCTTGATTGCCGAAGCTCTGAGTCTGTGATCTGAGACCACTCCAGAAGCACTCAAGGACTGCTTTCCCACCTCAAATTGCGGCTTTATAAGTAGTACGAAATCTGCTTTGGGTGAAAGGGCCGCAAGGGCCGGAAGAACCAGAGTCAAAGAGATAAAGGATAAATCGGC
>Ga0315908_10001752_pt1 | contig 16155 bp, 9 predicted proteins | sample LakEriMetagenome_12_FD_203520 | JGI IMG/M metagenome (GOLD analysis project Ga0315908, IMG submission 203520) | Freshwater fungal communities from buoy surface, Lake Erie, Ohio, United States - Buoy 4 MA124 | ecosystem: Environmental > Aquatic > Freshwater > Lake > Lake biofilm | place: USA... | reverse complement strand
AACATATGATTAAAATTTTGACTTTGATGAAGTGAAGGATTATAATTATATGGTAAACTAAATATTAGATATGAGTTCTAGTAATAATCAAAAATAAGATTAAAAATAATCAGAAACGAATGATGAAAATAATGAGTGATATTATAAAGAATAAATAAATCTAAATAATTTCGTTTAATAAAAAGATAATTAGAATGAATTCTAAACTTTAAATAATAATTTTTTTTAAGGCTAAGATTTGCCATTAATGGTATAAAATAATAGTCAAAACGAAAAGTTTTTTTCAAATTCAAAATTTTTTTAATCTAACTTTTTTAATATGATGAGTGATAAAGCATTAAACAAATCAGTATCTGATGTTTTTTAAGGCTTTGAAAAATCAGGAAAAATATAAATAATTAAAAATAATTACCCTAATATGATGTCATCTTCTAATAATTACTTTATTAACTTTACTAATTAATCAAACGAATATCAAAATAGTAATTTAAATTAATCTTTCCAAATTTTTGATAAATCATAAAATATAAATCTATAAAATTCTTAAATAATTGAGCAATAAGAAATTAAAAAGTTAAATAATGAATAAGAAGATAAAGAAGAAAATAATAATTAAATTTCAAAAAATCTTAATGGTTTTAGATTTAACAGTTCTGAAAATATAAATTAACTTAGTTCTTTTATTAAGCTAAAAGACTCTGTCAGTAAAAAACAAAAGCTAGAATAATGAATATAAATCATTATAAATATAATAAATAAATTTATATTAGTAATAATTAAATATAAATAGAAGAATAAATTAATTATAAATATAAATGGCTTCTTATTAAGACGATGATAAGGAGAAATTATAAATAATAGATAATCCTCGTAAGAATTTATATATAGATAAACTTTTTTGTTGGGTAGAATAAGGAAATATAGAGCAGTTGGAGAAATTCTTAAATAATTTTCCTAATATTTCTCAGTAAATACTAAACCAAAACTAATGGTAAACTCTAAAATAATAAATGATATTAATTTTAATAATGTTAACAATAAATTAATAATAATACTTATTATAACATTTATAAATGACATAATAATAATAATAATAAATTAAAATAATGATAATTAATGAAGGAGTCTTCCAATGTATGCTTGTAGATATGGTAATGTAAATATGCTTAAACTTCTGATTGATCATAAATTCAAATTAGAAAACTACCAAAAAAAGAACTACTCTCTGATTCACAGCGCTTGCTTTGGTCATAATTTGGAAGTATTGCGATTCCTAGTTAATGAAATAAAACTTGATGTCAATCCTTAAATTTCCATGTCAAGTGATCAGACTCCTTTAAGATTCGCTTTGAAATCTGAAAATTTTAAAATTGTTGAGTTTTTAGTCTTGAAGGGAGCCTATTATATTGAAATAAATCAAAGAAATAATAAAATATGTAATTATTTTTTATTAAAAAATTAGAGTATGAAAATAATTTAAGAACTGCCATTCAAAAAAATGAAGTTAAGTACTTATTTTAATATTCATATTAAGGTATTTTTAAATTTCCAATTAGTAATTGGAAATTTAACCCAATTTGGTTTATAAAATTGAGACTTAAAATTAAGAAAATCTTCTAAATAAATAAGTTTTAAGATGGATAAGATATAAAAATTTATTGGCTTTTAATTATTTAAGTTAATTTGCTATAATACAATATAAAAATAATGAAAGAAAAGATATAGATATTAAATCTTATGATAATTTATGTGATATGTAAAAAATATTAGAAGGAAATAAAATAAATCAAATTCTTAAATATCTATGATTATATAATATATAATATTATTTATACTAATTATTATAAATTTTAATCAAATATCTTTTTAGATTTTTGCTTAAAAGTTAATGCAGTGATTAGAAAAGATTAATGTATAATTTAATAAATTATATGATCTCAATTAGCCAGGTCTGAGCATTAAAATTTTAAATATAAAATATTTTTGTTTAATATCATTTTAATATTAAAATATTCATTTTTATACTTTTTATCTCTTTATTATAAATATTAAAATGAATAAATTTTAATTAATATTAGCAAAAGAAAATGGAAAGTAAAAATAATAAATATCAAATATCATCATCATTTTCTTTCAAAAGAATTTGAGTCTTATAATCTAAATCTTGATTGGATTTTAGTTATGATAATTCTTCTTACTAAATTTTTTCTTTAATTAGTTGCTTTTTTGAATTAACAAAAACTTTAAACAATCCTTTTTATTCTTATTTAGTCCAAAATTAATCGTGCTGATTTTCTTAGTCTTATAGTTCTTTTTAAGCTTAATCAATTAAAGTTTGACTCAATCCAAAATATTTCATGTTGTTAAATAGAAATTGTTCTTAACAAAAAGGATCAAATTTTATATAAGTGTCAATAACTTTTCCATCAATTTAAGCCAATTATTTTAAATACGTAATAGGATTCCAAAACCCACTTATTATATAAAACCCAATAACATAACAAATTGTAAAAGGTATTGCTTAATAAGTTGCGTATTTTATGGCCTGCCCCATTGAGTATTTCTTTGGTTTTATATATTTTTTTGATAGTTTCCTGTAATTTATACCGTAAACTACTCCTAATCCGGATACAAATATATTGTAACCTATTATATTATATAGTCTCCAATTTGGAATTTCTTGTTTTTTAAATTCAGCTTTTAATTCCATTATTTAATCTTCATTTAATTCTCCTATTCTTTTTAATTTTTACTGTAAATCCATATTATTTAATTATAAATTATTCATTTTACTTATCTTTTTTCTTTTATAATATATAATTATTATTTTATTATACTCATATTATTAAAAAAATTAATTTAAATATTTTTATTAAAATTTTATTTTATTATTTTATAAAATACTTTTTATAATATAATAAATTCATAAATCCAACCATATTTATGATATTTATTCATTTATTTTGGTATTTTGAGTAATTTCTAATATTTATTATTATATAATTTCTTTAGATTATTTAGCGTCAATTAATTTCCAATTTTCATCAATTATTTATTTATAATAATTATAAACTTTTGATTGAAACTCTTCTTTTTCATAAATTTCATTTCCAAAACCTTACCTCTGTGAGATTTCATTAGGTTTAATTTCCATGAAGAATATTAAATCAGGTTAAGGCAAACCAGAATCACAAGATTTACAATATTTTAAATCTATACCCTTTTAAATTAAATACAAATAAAATATACTTTAGAGGCAGTATAAACTACTCCTGAATAAACATATCTATCTAGAATTACATTTATACCTTGTTTCAATAATGATTCTATTCAATCCCTGTTATTTTATTAATCATATAAAAATAATTAATAATTTATTATTAAATATATATATATATATATATTATAATTACTTAGTTTCCCATCTATTTGCTGAAAATAAAAGGTGCACTGCTTAATCAGGCAAGGCGAAATTTTGTTTTAAATATTCATCTATGATTTTTCCTATTTTTGTTTCTCTGTCTTTTAAGTTTTATTTTATAATTACTTGGAAAACTTATAAGTATAGATTCTATATTTTTTTAATCAAAATATTCTTTTAGTAATTTTGATTGAGTTGATTTTCCTGATCTATCAAGTCCTTCAAAACAAATCAGTTTTCCTCTCTTTTTAATTTATTATTCTTATTGCATAAGAGCGCTTATATTTATATTATTTAATAAACTCTTTATATATAAGTTCCAATTTTATTAAAATGATTTTATAAATGTAATAATATAATTCTAATCATTCTTAAAATTAATTTATTATAACTAATACTGAATTTACACATCCAATCGCTAATAAGAATCCATAAAATACATATCTTGACGTTTTACTTTTTTTTTTGAAATCTAAATCTTAACATTCGACATCTGGTTATATTTTTGCTAATAACTTAATTTTATTGACACCACCATCAATTAAATCTAAAATATATATATTAATATTACTGGAATCTTATTCTTCATCTAATTTTATACTTTCAACAATTTTTTTTTGATTGAGTTAATCAGATTATTCATTAGAACATGGTTTTTTATAAAGACAATACCAATGAATAAAAATAGGTAAAATATACATAAGTATCAATCCACAATAACATCCACAGAATCCATAAATAGTAGTTGGTTTAACATTATAAAATCCCATAATACCAATATAAATCAAATAAAGATTGTTAAATAATTAAGTTGCCCAAAAAGGAACTTAAGCATTAGGATAAAGCAGTTCAAACAACTATACTTTGCAAAGATAAACATAGAGAGGAGTCACACAACATAATTTGAACAATAAAAATAAATCAACTATAAAACCAATGATTTCATTTTTGGGAACATAGTCCATAAAAGTATTAGGCTACTTGACATTAGATGGCTTGTTAAGAATAGCAACATAACCAAGAATGCCAATAGAAGTATAAATAAAGAATCCTATAAAATAAATAATCCTGAGGTCTCTTTGGTTGTTCTTCTTGTTAAGACTCTACTGACAAATGGGAACAACCATGTTATGTATATTATATGCAACTCCACATGACCCAACTAATTGAGCAAATTTGTCACTCCACAAGTTAACAGTCTCTACCTTAAATGCAGGATTGTGTTTAGTCTAATCTATAAGATAATCAATGTTAATGAAACTTTTAACTAGACAGTAGATAGTAAATACTATAATTCCTATAAAGCTGTATTCTCCCAGTTTCATTACTATCTTGAGACTCCTTAGATTAACAATGATGATGAAGATAAAAAGACAGATGAAATTAGTCCATTGAAAACTAAAAGTTGCAAAGGTGAATTCATCCTTGGAATGTAGCGACACTCCACTGATTTATTAACTCATAAAATCAATAAGTGAGTAGACTAGGTTCAGTATCAATAAATAATAAACTCCACTAGTCAATGCCAAATATACTGAGCCAGTTAAACAGTAACAAATATGCCAATTTCTACCTAGTTTACGTAATACTACCTTTGAAAGATCATCTTCGTTGTCTTTCACATGTATCAAGCATAAGGTTGCTGTTTTATAGGAGATTAGTCCAATTAGACTTACTATTATTTAAGATAAGATCATCCCATTCTCTTTATACAGCAGAGGATATACAAGGATTCCAGTGCCTATCATTGAAGTTGCTGCTGAAAAAATCAAAGCTAATGATGTTATTTTATTGTTTTATTTGAATGATGTTATTTATTCTTCTTGGATCTCTTAAGGTAGTTTAGACATTCTTATGTCCTGCACTATCGACTTTTGGATTGATAACTTTATTTCCATATATATATATTTTTTATATTTATTTTTTTAATCAACTCATTTTATTAAAATTGTTCTTTAACTCTAAGAAGACGAAGGAAGTTCCTTTGTTATAGGTTAAGATTAACTCAAAAGTTAATTTTTTTCAATGTTTTATTATTTCAATAACAACCTATCACTAATTGCCTTTCGATAAAGACTATGCATTTCATAATGGACTTAAGCTTCTTATAATTCACCTGGCTTTAACTAAAATATTAAATAAGAATAATGAAAATGATAGAGTATAGAATAATAATAATAATAATAATAATAATAATAATAATAATAATAATAATAATAATAATAATAATAATAATAATAATAATAATAAAATACGTTTTCAAGAGTATAAGGACCATAAACTTGTCTAACAATCCTATTGACTCTAAGAGAATGTTTCTACATGATTTTACGTATTTCCCTATTTTTTCCCTAGACCATAGTTATCCTTAACCAAGTATTCCTAGTTTATCTATTAATAACATCACACTACACAAATGGACCATACTAAACCTTATTAATAATATGGACTTGTCTGATTTTATCCAATTTCTTATCATCCAATATTCCAAACACTCTCACTTTATATATCCTCTTAACTTGATTCTTAGGCATTTCCAATTGTCTAGCCAAATCCCCATTGTTAGTCAGAATCATCAATCCTTCTGAATTATAGTCTAGTCTCCCTATCGATACTATGTGATCCATCTTCACCATTTCTTTGTATTTTTATTGAATAAAATCGAATATTGTTTATCGCTTTTGAGGATCATCTTTTGAACAAATTAATCCTATTGGTTTGTAAAATATCCAAACTCGAAGCTCTTTCTTCTCTATCAAATCATATGAATTGTTCTTAGTCTCTATTTATACTTTCTTTAAATCTTTTTCATTTATTAATATGTTTGAATCTACTATTTATCCTTTAAATTTTACTTTCTTTTCTATTATTAATCTTTCTGCTTCTCTTCTACTACAAATTCCATTATTACTTAGAAGTTTCGTTAATCTTTCTTATTATAATATATCTTCTTATTCTTTTTGATTTTATAATTCTTATTATTTTTACTTTTATAATTTTTATTATTTATTTTTTTCTTATTTTATTTGATTTACTTCCTTTTCATTGATTCTTTATTATATTATACTTAATTTTTTTTATTATTCTTAGCTTTATTTTATCTAATCTAATACTTGACCTGTTTAAAATGTTTTATCTATATTATTTGTAAAATTATTCAGAGGGAAAAATGTCAATTTATAAGTATTTTTTAACAAAACTTTTATCATTAATGAAGTTAATATTGATATAGTAAAAATAATATAATTTTAAAATTATTTTGAATAAATTATAAAAAAAATAATAATATTTAAAATTAATTTAAGTTTTAAATAAAAATTTATATCAAATTTATTAAGCAATATATTGCTTTATTTATTTTTTTAAAATTTAATTTTATTCAAATATCTCTTAAACTATTTAGGCTATATTTTATAAATCTTAATTTTTCAAATTAAATTAATTATTTATTATATTTTCAAGCAAATCGTTAATATCATAAGCATCTGTGAGTTAAATTTTACCCTATTACTATTGTTTATTTAAAAAATCTATAAAAACAGAATAAAATTATGTTAATTTTTATTCTAAGATTTCATAATCACATTTTTATTATTAAAATTCATATATTTATTATTATAAATTTTAATTATTCAATATTTCTTTATTAAAATTTGTATTCAATTCAGTATATTTTTTTTATAAATTTGTAGTATTATCTATTAATAATTATATATTTGAATATTTTAAATTAATATCTTCTATTTCTTTATTTTATTTTTCAATTGTTTATTTATTTTATAAAAATTTATTATAATAAAAAATAAATTGATCTAACTTTTATTATTAGTTTAAACTATTAAAATAGGTTTTTAATTCTTATTTATTATATTAATAATCAATTTAAGTTATTTTTTGCTACTTTAGTTACTAATTTTCGATTTAAATTTATTTAATAGTTTATTCTAATCTATCTATTTATGATTCTTATTCTTAATTTTATATCTTTATTTTAATAGATTCTTCGTTTTTTTCTTAATTTTTCTCTTAAATTATTTAATTTTATTATTTAATTAATTCTTATAATTATTTATTGAAATTATTTAAATTTTCAACTTCATTATTTAGTATTTAAATTTTTTATTCACTTTCTATTTACTATTGTTACAATTCTAATTATTATAGTAATTATTTTTCTTTAAAGCTTTCTAATTATTATTAATCATTTTGTTAATCTTTATTATTTTCTTAAATTTGAAACTACATTTATAAATTTTAAGATTAGTATTAACTTATTTATTAAGATAATAATTCAATATTTTCTTATTAAAACTTAATCTTATTACATTAAATTTCAAATTATAATTATTATTAATTATCTTTCATTGACATTTCATTCATTAACTAATCATTTTATTAAGATAATTTTTCAATTTATTACTATGAATCATTTAACTAATATATATATTTTTTTAATTATTAAGTTAATTTTTCATTTTAAGAATATACCTACTATAATTCTTTTTCATACAAATCAACTTGTTTCTCTAGCATATCAATTTAAACATTGTAAAATTATTTTTTTTTTACTTTTTTTTCTAAATTCTTATATTCTTCAACTTTTTTTTAATATTTTTCATTCATCTCTTTATTTTTTATATTATTATCTTTAATTTAATTTTTCTTATCTTCTAACTATTGAAATAATATTTAAATATCTTTTTCTAATTAAACAATTCTTATACTCATTATCTTATTTTTATTGTATTTAATAAATAATAAAATAATTTAATAAAAATTGATAAAATATTAAAATTTTAAAATATAAATTGAAATGGATTAAGAGCAGTTAAAAGAACACATAAAATAAAGTTGGATATTTTATAAAGAGACATTGAAAAGTGCAAAATATGTGTTGGCTCCAATGGTGGATTAATCTGAATTAGCGTTTAGACTATTATGCAGAAAATACGGAGCATAATTATGTTATTCTCCAATGCTCCATAGCAAAGTTATATAGGAAAATCCTAAATATTAGGAAATATATCTATAAAACAGAAGAGAATATATAGAACAAGATAGTCCATTTATAATATAATTTTGTGGAAATGATGCTGAAGTGTTAGTAAATGCAGGAAAAATGGTGGAAAATGATTGTGATGCAATAGACTTAAATTTAGGATGTCCTTAAGGAATAGCAAAAAAAGGTCATTATGGAAGTTATCTTTTGAATGAACCTGAATTAATATTCAAGTTGGTTTGGGCAATGAAGACTAATTTGAAAGTGCCGATTACTTGCAAAATTAGAGTTTTAGATAATGAATAAAAAACATTAAATTTAGCATTAGGATTATAAAAACATGGATGTAGTTTATTGACTGTACATGGTAGAACTAAAGAATAGAAGAAAGATTTGACTGGACCATGTGATTGGAATATTATTAAAAAGATTAAAGAAACTATTTCTATTCCTGTTATTGCTAATGGAGGCATTTATACTTATTAAGATGTTTAGAATCTATTGAAGTTTACAGGATGTGATGGAGTCATGAGTAGTGAAGGAGCTCTTGAAAATGTCGGTAATTTAATCATTTATTATTTAAGGCATTTTCTAAAATGAATAAGAGTATGTTGATTTAGATGAAATAGCTTTAGAGTACATTGATTTAGCTGAAAAACATAATGAAAAACCAGGATGGGTAAAGGCTCATCTATTTAAAATATTATATGCTGGTTTATAATAAAATGTTGATTTGAGGACTAAATTAGCTATAGCTAAAACTTACTAAGAATTTAGAGAAATTTAAAAAGACTTAAAAGAAAGAAGGAAAAATTTAAGTAATAAAGATAAATTTGGATGGTATTGGAGGCATTTAAAGTTTAATAATAAAAAGAATGAGGATGAAGATAAATTAAATCAAGTAGAAAAGATAAATGATTAAGAAAAATTAAATTAATTGAATTAAAAAATAGATGATGAAAAAACTTAAAATTAAAAAGATAATTTAGTTGATAATAAATAAAATAAAAATATTAAAAATAATTAAGAATATTAAGATCAATTGGAAAAAAAACTTAAATATTGATAAAATTTAAATAAAATTATTTAATAAAACATTAATATAAATATAAATTTATATGTAAAAGTATATTTAAATCAATATTTTTTGTCAAAAATTTTGTAAAATATAAATTCCAAAATACTTAACAATTCCTCAAATTAGCAAGGTTTTGTGATAATATAATCGAAATACTATCCTTCTGTTGAATCTAAATCAACGTGAAAAGATGTTAGACCTATGATTATTGTGGGTAAAAAGCCATCTTTAATTATAAGTTTTCTTATCTATTTTGCAGTTGTTACTCCCTCCACTTAACTTTGTCCAGCAGTCTACTCACCCTGCCCAACTCGAACCCTAAGCCCCCACCTCTTGACATTAATGTTTAACTTTATTTATATATAAAGCTAAACCAATAAAGTCTCATTGAGGACCTTAAATTAACCAAGTTAAAATTATTATTTTGAATATAATTAATAAGAAGTTTTAAATTATTTTTTAAAGTTATTTTTAAAGTTTTATTCTAATTTTTCGATTATTAATTTTAAAGATGTTACATTAATAAAAACATATTCATATATTATTAATAATTTTTATTATTAAATAATTATGTAACTTAATTAGAAAATTAAAAAAATATCTTTAAAATAAATGATATTTCTTTTAAATATTAAAATACCAAAATTATTAAAGCTATTATAGTAAAAATAAACTAAAATATGTTGTAATTTTATTATATTAGAATATTAAACATTAATTTATTATGATACATATTAAATATTCATTAATTTATTATTTTAAATTAAGATTATTTAATATTATTATTAAATTAACAAATAAAATAATAGCATAGATTAAATTTATTATTCAATCCTATACAATATATATTTTAAAATTTAGTTTTAAATAATTTTAATTAATTTTTTTAAATTAATAAACTGCTAGAATAAATTTTATTAATGATGTTAAGTTAAAAAAAAAATTAAATAATATAATTTTATAATTTTCAGAATATTTTATAAAATAAAAATAAGTAATATTTATTAGTATTAAAATTAATCCAGTTTAAATTTCACTAATAATATTTTAAAATATTTTAATAACGCCAAGCATTTCATAATTATTTATACCTTTGTTCTAAATTTATATATTTGAAATGTTTTTATTTTTTAAAGTTTATTTAATCTAATCTTATATTATTTAGAATAAATTATAACTGAATAATCCTAAAAATTTTATTATTCTTGACTCAAAATATTATAATGTAATTTTTAATAATTAAATCATAGATTAATATTTTTTAGAAAATATTTTTTATTTATTTTATTTAAATTCTTCTTGATTTATTTATGATTCTATTATTTCTTCATTTTCATCTTTTAAGAATTAATTCATTGGTAAAATTTATATTATATATTAAAAGATATAAATATTTAATTAAAATATTAAATATTTATATATTTTATCTAAAATTAAATATTTTAAAAATTATTTATAATTATTTTTTGTTTAATCTAAAATATTTGAATAAAATAGTTTTGTAAATAAAAAATATATAAATTGAATTTGATAATAATTATCAATTAATCCATTATTCTTTTTTTCCATTAAACCAAATAGCCTCCCTCTCAACTCCTTATTCATTTGTATACTTGCCCCTTCCATGTTATTTGCCATCAAACCATTCTCCATCATATTTTTTTCCATTGGGCCATAAGAACACACCCTTTCCTTATTTTTTATCTTCAACATAATTTCCCTGAATAAAAATTAAGATATATTTTATAAATTACCATATATTTCCTTCCATCTGGCCAAGTAAACACACCATAACCGTGCATTTTATTATTCTACCACTATCCTTCGTATTCTCTTTGATCCTTCCAAATATACTTTCCTTAACCACTTATGAAATTATCCTGGAATTAACCTTCGTATTAATTACCGTCCATCCAGTTGAATATTCCAAACCCTTCCTTTTTCCCATCGATGTACTCTCCTGCATAGTAAGAACCATCAACCCATCTTAAATCAAATATCATCATAGATAAATATTTGGATATAAAACATGATAATTTGAATGAAAATATTTATAGGTTATAACATTATTATACCATAATTTGATATATAATGAATAAAATAATAAAATAATAAAATAATAAAATAATATTATATGATAATATGATAATATGATAATATGATAATATGATAATATGATAATATGATAATATGATAATATGATAATATGATAATATGATAATATGATAATATGATAATATGATATTATACGTCTCCTTGCCCCTTCCCTACTACTTATCTTAGACCCAGTAACCCTCATAGACTGATCCATCACTATGTGTGTAAATTCCATATCCATGAGCCTTATCTAGATTCCATTCTCCGATATAGACATCTCCATCCTCATGAATTAACCTTCCATAGCCATGAGCCTAGTCCTGCTTCCAATAACCTTCATAAATACTACCCTCTTTCCACTTCTAAGTCCCTCTTCCTTCCTTTTTCCCATTTCTCCACTGACCCGTATATTGACTCCCGTTTTTTAATTGCACTGTTTATAAATTTATTGCATCTAATACTTCAAACTCATCTTTATAATATTCAAATTATCCTAATTCTTGATACTTTTGTAATGTAATTTCATTTAATAATTCTTGCGGATTCTCTAATACTATTCCAACATCTTCTTTAGGTCCTTGGTTAGTTATTTCATCAAATTATAATATGCTTTTATTTACTGGTTATTATTCGTTTTAGCTTATTGATAACATTCCTTATCCATTTTATTATTGATCTTGAACTGTTTATTCACACCCACATGTATTTCCCATTTATTTTTAAATAACTATTAATTAAAGGTATAAAAATTTTTATATCTATTTTTAACTTATTTGTTATTATTATATAATTTATGATTTATTTAAATTTTCCTATAATCCAATAACTATAATTATATATTTATTAATAAAAAAATAAATCATAATAAAAAATACATTTAAATAAATAACTTAATTTTTAAAAAAAAAATTATATACTTTTATAAAACTTAATCTATCAATATAACTTAATTGATTGTTTAAATATACATGAATTTATTTTAATAATTTTAAGTTATATATAAATGTTGATCATTTCATTTTAAATTTTAGTATATAACAGAGACTATAATTCCAGATAAAGTTAAATTTTACAATATTTTAAAAAATTATTCATATTTATTATTTTATTATTTTTAATTAATTTTATTCTTTTTGTTAATATTTTTTTCAGTATAGTTTAAATCAAAAAAGTGGGTAGTGCTTATTTATTTTTAATCTTGACTCTAATAATTATTATTAATATTATTAATATTAAGATAATTTGAATTAAATTGAAAATTTTAAATAAGTAAAGACTAATGATTTTAATTAGAATTAAGATTTAATTTAAATTTATTTTTTTATTTTTTATTTTAATAATTATTGTTGCTTTGTAATATTCGATGAGAACTGCTTATTATTTAAGATAATGATTATTGTTCTTATATTTGGTACAATTATTTATTGTATTTGCTTTATTAACTATATATATAACTTTAATGATCTTCATTATTTTGTTCTGATTATTATGATTATTATTGACTTCTCTTCATTGTTATTTTGGCTATTTATTAATTAAAGTTTTATTTTGTGTTCTTGAACTTTAATAAGTTATTATCATTTGAAATCTGAGAATCCATAAAACTTGTTTAATTCACTTATTTATTTTCACTATTATTTGAACCTTCTTCGTTTATTTAATATTATTATTTTTAATTTTATTTTTATTTGTTATTTTTTAAATTCATAAATTCAATTAACTCTTTTTAATAGTTTTGTTCAGCAGCTAAAATTTCCACTCTTTTCTTAAATATTTTTTGTTGTAATTATATTAAATATTCTTATGATTTTTCATATTTTTCTTGTTATTATAAAATAATTATTTTAACTTATTCATTAAATGTTTTTTATCATTCTAATTATTTCTCCATATCCTTTATTTTTCTATTATAATTTTACAATTTGTATTTATAATCTTAGTTTTTTATTTTATTAACTGAAATCAAATTTTCAACATTAGTAATTTCCTATTTAAGTATATTATTTTTTATTTTATAATCATTTTCTATGTCAATTAAATAATCAATCATTTCTTAAATAGATTATAATTCAATATTATCAATGGATTTATTTTATTGATTTATAGATTAATCGATTAATTTTTTATTATTGAGAATTTGATTATATTATTCAATTTATGATATTTATTCTTTGAGAATATAATATTTATTTTCTTGAGTATTTTGTTAAATTTATAAATCATTATTTTGCTATTTAATGGAATTAAGTTTTGCATCTATAATAAAACTTTAATCTTTAAGTAAATTATTTCTTTACTCATATGTGATTTATTACGCCTGTATTTTTGAATAAAACTTATAATTAATTGCTAAAGTTTATTTTAAATAAGTTTCTAACTTAAATAATTCTATAAACTTATTTTCTATATTGTTTTATAAATTATAATAATATTCGTTTTCTTTTTCTTTATTCTCCTATTGTAATTATTCAAAGTAGTAAAATATATTATTAAAGTAATTTTCTATTTATTTTTCATCTTCTATATCATCTATAATATTTAATTTTTAGTAAGACGATGATATTTAATCATCACTATATACTGATTCTTTTCTTTTGTAGCTATTCATTTCTTTTAATTTCTTAAATTATAAGTTTTCTTGGTATTATTTAATAATTATATTATATTATTTATATTATTTATCTAAAAATATAATTTTATAGTTATAAAAATTTAAAAATTATATAAAATTTAAGTTAAATTAAAGTTATAATAAATTATAGTATCATTTATTACTACTTAATTAAAACTCATTTTAATTAAGTTAATCTCCGTAATACATTAATAAAAGAATATCATTTTAACTTATTTTTTTTAAATCCTTAGAAATATTTGAAATTAATAAATCAATTGAATCAATATAATTTTACAATGACTATTATTGTTAAACATAATTTATTTTTTTTAAATCTTAAATTTTATTTTGTTTAACTTTAGTCTTAATTTCATTAGAAATTCCAATAAATTTGTTAATTAAAAATTCATTGTCATGCACTTTTAATTAAAACTAATATTCTTGAGTGATTTTTATTTAATCAATTATGAATTTTTAAATATTTTCAAAATTGACATATTTTTAAATGATCTTTTAATTTAATAAGACCTTAAAATAATCATTTAAAGCATCAATTCTATTTTTGATAAACGAAGTAGAATTAGTATTAAAATTTAATATATCTCTAGTTGGAAAAACAGGATAAAATTTCTTTAATTTATCAACTTGCTAAATAATAAAATGTTTAGATTATTCTAATATAACTGAATATCTACAATAAAACTTATATTCTTTTTATTAATTCTTATCTTCAAATTTAAATATATACTAAACATGGTTATCGTTATCTTCAAATTAGAAACCAATAATTCAAAAGTCTATTAAATTAAATTAATTTATTATATTTATTGTGTTAAGATTTAATTTCTTTACAATTTTTATAATCATTTCATTATTTATTGTTTAATAATGATCTAATAACTTCCTATAAAAAAAATTCATCTTTAATATCAGTTTATTCATTTCCTCAATTAATTAAGTAATTTTTATTTAATCTTTAAGATCTTTGTTTAAATTTTCATTGATTTTATCTACTTTTTTTCTTAAAATTTTACTTTGCTGTTTTATATGTTATAAATATTAATCTTCGTTTTAATATATTTAATTTTATATTTGAGTATTACTAATAGATCTATTATAGGCGAATGATTAACTCATTGGAGAAGTATTTATAACACTTTAAAATTTTTAATAATTAGTTTGATTATATTTAAATGAACAGATACTGTATTTTTTAAAGTCTTATTCTTCATTTTGACTTTTAGTTAATTTAATATTAGGAGAGCTATATTGTTTTGTTAATTTTTTAACTTGATTTTCATTTTTTAATAATTGATTTTAAAAATCATTAAATTTTTTTATATTTTCATTAAATATTTAATGAAATTTTTCCTTATTAACATTATCAAATAACATTTATACGGATAATTTTTTTAATTTTGATTTTAGTTAATTCAATTATTTTAAATAACTATCATTTTTCATTATTTATATACTTTAAGTAATTGAGTTATCATCTAATTGCTATTTAATTTATTAATTTTAAATATTTAATTCTAATATTTTTAATTTCATACTATCAATAATTTATTATTAGTTTTAATTTTCATTTGAAGTTTCATTATGTATAAATTAATTTTGGTGTAATTATATAATTAAATCATCTTTTTCTTTAAATTTCTATTCATAAATTTTAGTTATATCTCTTATTTATATTTTTTAATTTATTTTCATCTCATCAATTTAATTTTGTAATTATTCATTTTTAATTTTTAACTAAGTTTTATCTTAATATATTTTTTTATAAATTGATCTTATGAATAAAAATTTTATTTTATAATTTTTGAATTCTTAATTTATTTATTCTTAATCTATCATTTCTTTTTATAGATTTAATTTTTCTAATTATAAATTCAAGTTAATTATTTCTTTAGTTATATTTTCATTACAATTATTATCTATTATAA
>Ga0315908_10001749_pt1 | contig 16169 bp, 5 predicted proteins | sample LakEriMetagenome_12_FD_203520 | JGI IMG/M metagenome (GOLD analysis project Ga0315908, IMG submission 203520) | Freshwater fungal communities from buoy surface, Lake Erie, Ohio, United States - Buoy 4 MA124 | ecosystem: Environmental > Aquatic > Freshwater > Lake > Lake biofilm | place: USA... | reverse complement strand
CGAAGGCGAACATCGCTTACGGTGTTGTGGATCCAACCTTTTACCGCGACGATTTTCGGATACACGATAAACCCTTGATAGCGCACAAGACGGATATACCATTTTCGCTCGAAGGGAAACATGTGATTTTTATTGACGATGTTCTTTACACCGGCCGCACTATACGCGCCGGCTTGGAAGGCATTATGGAATATGGAAGGCCGGCGTCGGTAGAATTACTGGTGTTGGTCGAGCGCCGTTTCACTCGTGAGCTGCCTGTTGAGCCTAAGTATGTGGGGAAGAGTGTCGACAGCTACGATAATCAACAAGTAAGAGTGATGTGGAAGAAAGATGGGGGTGAGGACAAAGTAATGTTGCTAACCGAATGAACACCATGAAAGTGACTGAGCAAAGAGGATTGAGCGTAAAGCATCTATTGGGCATCAAAGACCTGACGCGTGCCGACATTGAGCTCATCTTTTCTCAGGCCGATGAGTTCAAAGAAGTTTTGGATAGACCAATAAAGAAAGTCCCATCACTGCGCGATGTAACTGTTGCTAATTTGTTTTTTGAGAATTCAACACGCACCCGACTCAGTTTTGAATTAGCCGAAAAGCGGTTGAGTGCCGATGTGGTCAATTTCGCCGCGAGCAGTTCATCTGTGAAGAAGGGCGAGACTCTCGTAGATACCGTGAACAACATATTGGCCATGAAGGTTGATATGGTTGTGATGCGTCATGCCTCACCGGGTGCTGCGGTGTTTTTAAGTCGCCACATCGAAGCATCGATTGTCAACGCAGGTGATGGCACACACGAACATCCCACGCAAGCATTGCTCGACGCCTATTCCATTCGAGAAAGGTTGGGAAGCGTAGAAGGGAAGAAGGTGGTAATTGTGGGAGATATCACGCATTCTCGCGTGGCCATTTCGAATATCTATTGTTTGAAGAAGTTGGGAGCCGAGGTGATGGTGTGTGGTCCGACCACGCTCATTCCGAAACATATTGAAAGTCTGGGAGTGAAGGTAGAACACAACCTCCGCAATGCATTGGAGTGGTGTGACGTTGCGAACATGCTTCGCATACAGCTCGAGCGTCAGGATGCAGGTGTTGCTTACTTCCCCTCCTTGCGTGAATACAGCATGCAGTATGGGCTCGACAAAGCCATGCTCAACAGCTTATCGAAGAAAATTGTCGTGATGCACCCCGGGCCTATTAACCGCGGTGTGGAAATCACCAGCGACGTAGCCGACAGTGATCAGAGCATCATTCTCGATCAGGTTGAGAATGGAGTGGCGGTTCGCATGGCGGTGATTTATCTGTTGGCGCAGAATATGAAGCGTTCTTAGAAGATTTCAATAGAAAGAACAAAAAACGCGGGCCAAGACCCGCGTTTTTTTTATGCATCACTCGCATTTTATTCTTTAATAATTCGAAGACTCGCCGCGTTTTCAGTTGTGCGAATCAACAGCGTGTATACGCCCGCAGACCATTGTTCCGACTCAATGGTTGTTTGCAACTGTTGAAGCGTTTTCTGAACGACGAGTTTGCCTAAAGCATCATAGACCATCAATTCGGCCCCACGTGCATTCTCGTCTATTTGCAGCATGAAATTCCCTGTAGTCGGATTCGGATAGGCGAGCAGTTCAATAGCGGTCTGTTCGTTTACGCTTGTAGGGCAGCTGTTGTCCGGATTCGGTTGAATCGTAACAGCAAGTGTTACTGTCGCACCAATGCAACCGCTTTCAGTGGTTTCGTAAACACTTACCGAACCGAGTCCTTCACTGGCCCAGAATACCATAATGGAATCAGTACCTTGTAATTGGGCGTCTATGGTTCCACCATCTGCATTCCAGGTATAGGTACTTCCCTGTGTTGAAGGGTACCAGTACGATGTTTCGCAGAATGCTTCAGGGGTTTGATAGAGCGAGTCACCTTGAATTTCATAGAGCGTCAGGTAATCGCAGGAACCGTCATCGCAACCGGCAGCATCACTGAAGTTACAAGCCAACGGATCATTACAACCCGGGTAGGTGCAAGAGCCGTCGTCGGTGGTGGCCAATTCGTCATAGTTGCAAGCTATCGCATCCATACATCCTTCGACCGGTGGTGCGAATATGCATGAACCATCGTCGCAGCCCGCTGAGGGATCATAGTTAATAGCTGAAGGATAAGTGCAGCCGGGATACACACAACTGCCGTCATCTGCATTTGCATCAGGATTGAAAGAACCCGCACATGCGTCAGGATCTGTGCAACCAACCACTTCACAAAAACCGTCGGTAAGACCATCGCAGTCGTTATCGATGTTGTCGCCACATATTTCATTCAGTGCTGGGCTCATTCCCAGGTCATTGTCATTACAATCGCCCGGCTGTGTAGAATAGCCCGGAGGGCACTCGCATGATTGAATAGTGATGTTGTCATTACCGAATCCATCGCTATCCAGGTCTTGGTAGCAGGTAATAAAGGCTATGGCCTCTACGGTTACGTCGCCTGTTGAAGAGCACAAGCCGCCGTTGGTCATCGTTACTGTGTACGTGCCGCCTTCGGAAACAGTAATACAAGCATCACTATTTTGAAAGTTAGCGTTTGTGCTGCTGATCCACTCGTAAGCATCGGCAGGTGCAGCGCATAAAGTGGCTGTTTCACCGCCGCATATAGTAATGTCGGGAATGGTAAGGACCGGAGGGTTATTGATTGAGGTCACTGTTACTGAAGCTTCTCCGGCACATCCGCCCGCATTAATTGTCGAGACACTGAAGACACCGCTCTCATCAACGGTGATACTTTGTGAAGTTTCTCCTGTCGACCACAGATAGGTCTGTCCTGCGGGCTGAGCAGTGACTGTAACCTGATCACCTTCGCAAATGGTGATTGAACTTGCAGGTGAAATGGTTGAACCCGCGCCATTTGTATTGGTCACTACAACAACTGTTGATGTATCGGAGCAACCTACCGCATTGGTCACGATAACCCAATAGTTGCCTGTGGCATCGGCTTCTATCGTTTGGGAGGTCTCACCGGTGTTCCAAAGCCATTCAGCCCCACCGCTTGCGGCAAGAGTAACTGACTCGCCCGGGCAAATGTTCAAGGAGCCGGATGCAGAAATACTTGGGTTGGGGAGTGCGCCCAGCGTTACATTAATTGTGTTAGAGATGTCACTGCAGCCGCCATCGTTTGTAGCTATTACCGAATACGATCCTGCCTGTGTTTCATCGACGGTAATGCTGTTAGATGTGTTTCCATTGCTCCACTCATAGGTTAATCCTCCGCTTGCCGTGAGGGTTACCGTTTCACCCGGGCAAACCACGGTGGAGCTAGCCTGAATTATTGCAGTGGGGATTTCTTCAATGATAACCAGAGCAAAATCAGAGGCTTCACATACACCACCTATGGAATAGGTAATGTTGTATGTGCCGATTGTGCTCAGTGAAGGATTAATGGCGCCAGTGGGTGAAATGTTCAAGCCGTTGCTAGGCGAAATACTAAAGGTTCCATTGCTCGGAGTTAGTGAGCTTGGCAACTGTACTTCATTTTCGGATGCACAGAAGGGTGAATCATATTGAACATCGGGCTGAATGAATATTGTTTCACTCACTACTACTTGTGATGTATCCGTAGCGCAACCCGTAGCATCGGAAACCACATAGAGATAGATTCCCGGCGCGTGGAGAGAAGGGTTGTAAAGACCGCCCGCAAGTGTGCCGCTTGGTCCTGACCAAACACCACCCGTTTGGGCTGCACCTCCCAGGTAGCTGAACAAATCGGTCGCTGCATCATTGCTACAGAGAGCAACTTGTCCGTCGTTACCTGCAAATGGAGTGTTTACAACAGCTTCCGTGATGGTAATCGTTTCCGTATCAACACAACCTGCGCTGCTCGATACAGTAACGGTGTAGATGCCCGCCGCAGTCACATTGGCGATAGAGGCGTTGCCTAAGCCGCCGCTCCATGCGTAGGAGTTACCTCCGGAGGCAACCAAGGTTATTTGAGGATTCGAACAGCTCAGTACACTGTTGTTTCCGATAACCGTGATTGCGGCATTCACTGCAGCTCCAACCGCAATGGTCTGCGTAGTTGTAACAGCACATTGGCCGGCAGTCGGGGTAAAGACATAGGCGGTTGTAGCCTGGTTATTTATTCCGGGCGACCATGATCCAGTGATACCGTTGTCGGAAACGGTTGGCAATGCAGGAATGGATGATCCGGCGCAGAAGGTATCCACCACGCTGAACGCAGGAGTTACGCTCGGCAGAATGGAAATGGTGAGATCAACCGAAGTCGCACACACGCCTGCATTGGGAGTAAACGTATAGGTCGTTGTAGTTTGGTTGTTTACTGTTGGTGCCCATGTTCCGGATATTCCGTTGTTGGAAGTGGTTGGCAGAGCCGGGAAGGCAGAGCTTTGACAATAAGGGCTTGGTGTGTTGAAGGCAGGAACAACCGTCGGTGTTATGATGATTGTTGCCGTCACACTCGATGCACACTGGCCACTAGTAGGAGTAAAGGTATAGGTCGTAGTTGCCAGGTTATTGACGGCCGGTGACCAGGTACCTTGAATACCATTGATAGATGTCGTAGGCAGGGCAGGGATGGTGCTACCAGCGCAATACGAGTTGAATGGGCCGAACGTCGGTGTAGTAGCCGGAGTTATGATAATTGTCGCCGTCACGCTCGAAGCACACTGACCGCTATTCGGCGTGAAGGTATAGGTCGTGGTTGCCAGGTTATTGATGGCCGGTGACCACAATCCTTGAATACCATTGGTCGATGTTGTCGGAAGCGCAGGTATTGAGCTACCGGCGCAGTATGGACCGAAGGTGCCGAACGAAGGAATCGTCGTCGGTGTAATCGTAATGGTTTGCGTCACACTCGAAGCACACTGTCCACTGTTCGGTGTGAATGTGTAGGTTGTAGTTGCCAGGTTATTGATGGCCGGTGACCACAATCCTTGAATACCATTGGTTGAGGTAGTGGGCAGCGCAGGGATGCTGCTGCCGGCGCAGTATGGACCGAAGGTGCCGAATGAAGGAGTCGAATTCGGTGTAATCGTAATGATGCGTGTCACACTCGAAGCGCATTGTCCGCTGTTCGGCGTGAAGGTATAGGTCGTGGTTGTTTGGTTATTGATAGTCGGCGACCAGGTTCCTTGAATACCATTGAGTGATGTTGTTGGCAAAGCAGGGATGGTGGTGCCTGCGCAATACGGACCGAAGGTTCCGAACGAAGGAGTCGTATTCGGTGTAATCGTAATGATGCGTGTCACACTCGAAGCGCATTGCCCGCTGTTCGGCGTGAACGTGTAGGTCGTAGTTGCCAAGTTATTGATTGCCGGCGACCAGGTTCCTTGAATACCATTGAGTGATGTCGTTGGCAGAGCAGGGATGGTGCTGCCTGCGCAGTATGGACCGAAGGTGCCGAAGGTGGGGATTAAAGCAGGTAGAATGGTAACTGTTCCTGTGGCAGGGGCGCTAGGGCAAATGAAGTTTTCGGTTCCGTTGCATTCGCCGTCGATGTAGGAGCTTACGCCAGCAACAAAAGCTTCACAGTCATTCCCATAGGTAATGCCGTCGCAGCCGCAAACAGGTAGATATATTGCTTGACACACATAATCATCTACCACAGGACTATAAGTGCAAGTTTGAGAGACAACAACACTATAATTTCCTGCAATTGCTGTATTGAATGAGGCAACATTCCCTGGGTTAGGTACTCCGTTAGGCACATTCCAAACGTAGTTATAGTTACCTGCGGGAGTAACTGTTGCGCTAACGGAAGCAAATGTTCCATTGCAAATGGTTGAGTTGTTAACGACAACTGTCGGAACCGGAGTTATCGGAATTGTAGTGCTATAGCTGAATGAGCATTGGTCTGCATCCGGTGTAAAGGTGTAGGTCGTAGTCGTTTGGTTATTGATGGCCGGCGACCAGGTACCTGTTATGCCATTGGTTGAAGTTGTTGGTAGAGCAGGTATGGTGCTACCCGCACAGTATGGGCCGAAGTGGTCGAAGGTGGGGGCAATGGTGGCCGGAAGCACAGTGTATTCACAAATGCCGGAATAGATTAATTCACCGTAGCAACCGGTGTCATACACTTGACACAAATAATATTTGGTGCCTGCAACATTGGTTGAAGGGTATAATGTTTCAAATAGGGGACTATTTTCTGGAACATACGGTCCGTTTATATTGTCGGAACTGAACCATTGCACCGTATAGGGAAACCCATAAACAATCACTTCTATTGGAGTATCGGTTGAGTTCTGGCAGGTTACCAAGCTAGATGGGACTTCCTGATACACGTATGGAGGAGTGTCCGAACAACAAGCATCTAGAATGAATTCAGTTGGCGCAATAATGGGCGCATTCGGTAAAGAAAATGATGCTTCAAGAGTGCATAAAAACGGAAAGGTTGTTCCATACTCTTGGAAGCTGAATGGGATGTTATTACTGAATGGTGCGGAAATGACTTGGAAAAAGCCACATGAACTTGTAATGGTCAGAGTTCCTGTAGAGGGTGGATTATTAACTGAAATCTGTCCATTTAGGTAGAATACAGAACCATCACATCCCGAACTTGAAATTGAAATTTGATTGCAGTCAGTATACACTTCGATTGTTGTTGTATCCGATGATAAATATGTAATGGCCGAACATTCTCCATTGGTATAGTTGATGGCTCCATAGAAAATGGTAGCGTCACAACTGTTGCCGAGAGTAAAATCTGAGCATGCACAGACAGGGTCATAAATAGCGGGACAAGCAAAGAAACCTGACGAATTGAAATAATCAGCGATGTTCGGATCAAAGCAAATTTCGTTTTGTGCGCCACAATCAGCTACACTGTACTCAACGCTGTAGGAAGTAGATGTGGATGGACTAACTAAAATAGTTGGAGTGGTCGCACCATTCGACCATAAGAATGAGCCGCCTGGAACATTGGAATAAGCCGTTAATTCGATGGGTTCCCCGTAACAGATTGGGGAAGTTTCAACAATTACAACACTTGGTTCCGGCAAAACATTAATAGTTATGTTTCCTGCAATAGCAAGGCAGTTTCCAATGGTGTAATATACTTCATAAGTAGAAGTGGTTGTGGGTGTCGCGAATGCAATTGCCGGTGTAAATGAAAAATTTTGAACATCATCACCCACCCAAAGAAAGTCCCCTCCCAAAATTGAAGGAAGTGCTAACATATTGACTGTTGTTCCGGGACAAATTTCTTGGTCGTAAACAGTAAGATAAATTTCATCCCCTGAAACGATATTGACCGTGCAGATTTCGCTTAGGGCTTCGCAACCTCCGGGACTTACAATTCGGCAATAGTAATATTTGGTTCCTTGTTCTTGAGTTGAAGGAAAGTAGTCTTGGCTTGTGGCACCATTAATTGGTATTCCATCGATTGTTGATTCGATTGAATTTATGAACCATTGGTATGTGTACTCTATACCAGCACTAGCACTAACACTAATTGCAGTTGGATTGGATCCGATACAATATGCGACAACAGAAGGTGGTTGTTCCGTAATTATTAAATTGCCGCTCAAGCTCACATTGACAGTGTTGGAGACGATGATTTGGCTTGCATTGAATACCTGAACATAATATTGCCCAACATTAGAACTGCCAATTGGGTTTAATTGCAGAATAGAATTATTGGCATTATTTATAGGAATACCGTTACGAAACCATTGATACTGCAGGTTGGAACCTGTAGCAATAATACTTAGAGTGGCGTTATCCCCGAAACAAGCAAGAATTGATGTGGGTTGTTGAATAATGCTTATTTCTGCGCAATTATCAATGCCACTGCAATAGCAGTCTTCGTTTATAGTGTCATTTATAGTGCAAGGGTTGTTGTCATCGCAAGGGTTGCCTATTCCGACGAATATGGTAATAGAATCGCGAATTGCTGAATTATAATAGTAATATGGTTCTGATGATAGTCCGGTGTGATAGCTTGTAATTCCACTACAATAGTTGATTTGTGTATAATCGTTGTAGTAATAATTGTAGTTGCCATAATTAATTACGCTGTATTCATTATTATCGCTGTTCCAAACAGGGTAATAGTCAGAGTGATTAATACAAGGGATTAACTGTGGTCCGATTTCCTGAGTTACAGCACACGGATTGCAAATGAAGTGAGTAAACTCATTGCAATAAATTTGACTAACCTCATCAATGCAATATTGATTTGAATTGTTGCAACTATTGTAGGTTAAATCCACAAAGTATTCGGTAGTTTGTGTCGGATTCACTGATATGACAGGGTTTTGGGAGCCTGTGGACCAAAGGAAGGTAATGTCATATGAATTATCGAAAATACCGATGTTAGTTGTTTCACCGCCGCATAATACACTGTTGTCAGTTGTTATTTGGGGAAGTTGCTCGACGAATACATTAATAGAATCAGAGTATTCAACGCAATTTCCAATCGTATAGGTGAAGTTGTATGTGGCATCCTCGGTTGGACTAACGAGTAATATGGGGTCTATCTCGTCAGTGCTCCACAAAATATCACCTCCTATTGGGTCAACAAAAGGAGTAACAATCGCTGTGTGAGATTCACAGATGTATCTATCATTTGTATATCCAACGAATTCAGAGCCGTCAATCACATTAATGGTATAATCGGGCGTGTTGATATAGCATCCTGTATACTCAATAATTGTTGGCCTATATCGAGTAGAACCAGCTGCATTAGTCGCTGGTAAATATGAATAACCATTGCCTTCAATTGGCGTAATAGTTCCATTAAAATTAACTATATTCCATTGAACCGCGGCATCCATTGGAGGTGCCAACGAAATGGATGTTATCGCCTCCGGGGAGTCATTGAGGCAGTAACTTGTTGTTTCGTTACCTGTAAAATAGTTTGTAGAACTGCAGCAAATCGGTGAAACAAAACTTGCAGGTTCGATTAGAATTGAATTGTTTTCTAAGACATATGCGGAAGCAACACAGCTTTCGCCTGTTCCTGGAAGATTTGTGAAATTATAAGTTGCCACTGCGCCAGTGAAAGACTCGATTAAACCAACAGCTCCGCAGGATAATTCAATTACTACGGTACTGTTTTGTAGTGGTTCTGCAAATCGAGCTTCGATGGATATGTCGAATTGACTCGATTCAGGTCCGTTGGCGTCGCAAATTGTAGGATTTAAAAAGACGTAGTTTAATGGCGATTCAACTCCAGAACAGGTACAGTCTAATTGGTATTCATCATTAAAAGTGTTTGCATAGCCATCATCGCATGGCATACCGGGGAATTGACAAGATCCGTCGTCTGAGATTGCTAAATTCGAATAGTTACATGCTTCCGGATTCGTACAACCAGAGTTGACTTCCGTAAAGCACGGAGTCGAACAAGATCCAATCAAACGTACCATCATGGAACGGTTGTAAGATGAGTATGTTGAATCGCTAACAATCCAGCTTCTTTCCAAATCACTTCCGCCACTTATTGAAACATTGAAAGTGGTATCACCATGTATTGCGACGAAGTACTTTTTACCGGCATCCAATAGAATAGGCTCCGGGAATTCGAAACATAGGAAATTATTGAAGCTGCCAGTTGTTAAATCGGAGGAGCTTATGGTGCGATTAAGAGAAACAGCCCCCGTTACAGGAGTGGTGTTGACATCCTCGGTTGTTGTGTCATAACTGATAATTTCGGATATGGTTGCATAGAGGTTGGCCCCTTCCGGGGTTCCGGCATAAATGGATGCCTGAACAGCTTGTATGGATTCGCTCTGATAGATGTCAAAAACATTTCCGGCAAATTCACCGGGATCAATGACATAACCGCCAATAGCATCTCCCTGATCCAAGGCGAATGTGCATTCGGTTATCTGAAACGAGGTAGATGATATGTCATCGTTCAATGTGCCATCCGTGTTCTGGATAGTAACTTCACTCGTTATCGAGTAATTTCCTATTTCGGTAGGTGTGAAGTTGGTCTGTGCTGTCAGGTAGGTCTTTCGCAGGTAATCTAGTTGTGAAAGCGTTGAGCTATTCCATGTACCTAGTGATAAGCCCTCTTTCTCTATTTCAATCGATAGCTCAACATTTGTCACGGGTAGTAAACCACTGTTGTATACCATGGACGTTGCGCTTACAGCGTGGACTTGGCTAAGTGGAATCATCGTGTAGGATGAATTCAATGAAGAAAAATTAGGCGCTACGTAGTTACCGTAATTCAATCGCTCATTGCTAATCGAATATTCAGACAAGCTACCGATGTAGATATCGTCGATAGCAATTCCATTTGTCAATTCGTCAGCATCATACCAATTAAGTCGTATACGGACATTGGGCTCATTTACAAGTGTATCCAGATTGAGAGCCACCATTTTCCATTGGCTGGGATGCTCGGGCAATGAATTATTGGTGTTCGGATAATACTGAACGGCTGTCCAAGATAGTCCGTTGTTTGTTGAGTATGTGACATATGCTGTTGCGCCGATTCGGAAGTCATCATTGAAAATTACAAAGCGCATTCCCGGGTTCGTCACTCCTGTGAAATCGAGTGAAGGTGTTTCGAGATAGCTATTTTGATAGATGCAATCGCAGGGGGTTGCCCTGTCATTTGCAGCGGCGAATCGTGAACTACCAACTCGATTCGGAACTCCCCATCGGCCCGATGAATTAATCAATTCATCGTCCCAAATTTTAAATGCTTGTGTCGTTGAACTTGAATCCAATGAATAGACTGAATTCGTGACCCATCCTGAAGGCAATGATCCGGGCAATGCATCATTTGTTTCAAATGTTTCGAAAAGCAAGGTTTGACCAAAGAGTGCAGTGGAAGCGGTAAGAAGGCTTACCATTGCAGTCAGCATTTTTGCTGTGAATTTGGAACGGGTTGGAATACCTGACGGTAGGGTATTCCAGGACATGGAAAGTAGTAATTTCATTGGTTAATTGGTTAAGACGTATGATGTCTTCGGTAATTAGCTGCGACGAATGTATATAAATAACATACGCATTTCGTCTTTTCAGGGTACTGAATTTTATGGAATATCGAAATTTTAGATTGGGTTTTGAGAATTCGGGCTTGTTTAGTTAGTATTCGGACCCCCATCCTACCTTCGCCCCATGCGTGTTTCTCTATTGGTATTCCTCATGGCTTTGGCAGCTTCGGCCAACGCCCAACTCCTCATCAACCCCAACCAAAACGTGGCCTCTGTGCTGCAGAATACGTTGCTCGGGCCGGGAGTGGAGGCCTTCAACATTTCCGTGAATGGCGACACGCTGCAGGTTTGGTTGCCTTCGGTGGCGGCGTTTGAATGCGTTGACTGCAACCTGGGTATGGACGCCGGAATGGCTATCTCGACAGGTGCTGCTTCCGGAATGGCGGGACCAAATAATGCCACTTCGTTCACCTCCTTTGGTGCGTCAAATTTTGGTTTTGTAGACACCGATCTGATGACCCTCGTAAAGGCCAACGGTGGCAATAGCGTCAATGATATCACCGTCATCGAATTCGATTTTGTGGCGCCTTTCGATACACTTAGCTTCGAATACGTGTGGGCTTCGGAGGAATATAATTCCTATGTGAGCTCTCAATACAACGATGTGTTCGGATTCTTCCTCAGTGGTCCGGGTATCAGCGGGCCTTTCAACGGAAACGCTGTGAACCTCGCTGTGATTCCGGGTGCCGAAACACCGGTGTCGGTAAACACCATCAATAATGGTGAGGCAGCCTCCGGCCCTTGCATGAATTGCGAGTTCTTCAACCAACCATACTCCGATGATGAAATATACCAGGCTTCCATCACCCCAAACAGTTCGCTTCCGACGAATGAATACTACATGCAATATGATGGCTATACGGATGTGCTGACGGCACGGTCGCCGGTTATCTGCGGCGAAACCTATCACGTTAAAATAGCCATTTGTGATGCTTCCGATCAGGAACTGGACTCAGGTGTATTTCTGAAACAAAATAGCTTTACATCGAGCTATGCCGCATCTGCTTCGCTTCAAATGAATGTGGATGGTCCGGAGGATAACACGGTCTATGAACTCTGCTCCGAAGGGGCCATCCGGATATCCCTTCCGGGTCCGGCCTCTGAACAGGAGGTCATTCAATTGCAATGGCTCGGAAATGCCATGGCGGGTGAAGATTATCAACCGATGCCCGATTCTGTTGTATTCGCAGCAGGCGAGTCCTATGTGGATCTACCTTTCGCACTTATTCAAGATATTGTTTTTGAAGGCTTGGATACCGTTCTTGTGGTTGCGACACGCGCTGCATCTTGTTCCGGCCTCGATGTGCAGTCGCATCTGACATTTTTTATCGCCGACTTTGCCACTGTCCTGACTGCCCAACCTTCTGCAATGGAGGTATGCGCGGGTATGACTTACACAGTTGAGCCCGAATTGGATGGCGGTTTCGGAAATTACACCTACGAGTGGAATACAGGTGCAACGACGCCTTCTATTGACACCCTGCTCACCGAATCGTCGGTGTTCACCGTTACTATTTCTGACGCATGCGGTATGCCGTCGGTCACCGCACAACTGATGTACGATGTAATTCCATTTGAACCTTTGACAGTCTTTTTGGAGGACCTGGATGGTGTTCTTCCATTGGAGTGCGATGAATTCTTGCCCGTTTATCCCTCAGCCACAGGTGGGGTTGAGCCCTATGTGTTCAACTTTTACGATGACCAACAGACATGGATCTTTAGCGATGGCAATACAGTCAATGTAAACGCTTATTTTGAAGGACTGATTTACGCAGATGTGACCGATTACTGCGGCAATCATTCAAGCGATAGCTTGCTCATTACAGCTAATCAGCCTGCTCTATACAATAACCTTCCTGACACGATAGAATACTTGTGCGGTTCGACGGTTTTTCTGGATACGGATCCACAGGGCGGCTATGTTTCTTTCGGCTATGGAATGAATTGGTATGTGAACGGTGAAATTCAAAATAACTGGAATGCTACGAATGTGTTCTGGGCGTTCGATCAACCAAGTACAGTCATCGCTTCCGTGAGCGATAATTGTTTTCAGACTGTGTTTGATACGTGCTATGTAGTGCTAGCCGGCTTTGATCCGGCGCTGGTAGACTCGCTCGATTTATTGTCGATTTGCGACTCACTGTATGGATGTCTTAACCCGCTTGCGTGCAATTATGAACCACTGGCAACGTATGAGGACGCTTCGTGTTATGAGCCAACAGCAATCCTTATGGAGGGGCCGTTAGCCGTTGCAGGTGGTGAAACTTCCGAATATTCCGTCGTCGACTATTTCCCCGGTTCTACCTTGGTTTGGTTCGCAGAAAACGGCACTATCCTCTCGCAATCCGATTCCTTGGCTGTTGTGGAATGGAATGGAAATCCGGCTAGTCTTTGCGCATACGAAATGCTGGGAGAAACGTGTCAGAGCGATACAACCTGTATAACTATTGATGTTATTGGTTCTGTCGAGATTAATGATTTAGGCAATGTTAGCGTCTATCCAAATCCTGCGAGTGATTTCTTGCAGGTTCAGCTTTCGAAGCCAATACATGTGAGTTGGTCCGTTTTGAGTTCCGATGGTCGTATGATTTTGACTGGAAACGTGAACGCTTACCAAATCGAAATCCCCACGCAGTCATTGGCAAAAGGCGCTTACGTGCTGCAACTAACTGCGCCTTCATATAAAATTACACGACTTCGATTTGTGAAGGAATAGGTGAGTGGTTTAATAAAAAAAGCCACCCCGAGGGACGGCTTTTTAAATGACGAATGACTAGTGACGAATGACTAATGTTCGCGGAACGCACTCCATTAGCCACTATTCACTATTTTACGAGTACACTATTTACTCAACAACAACATTCTGCACATACACCTTCTCGCCGCATACAACGCGCACGGTATAGATGCCTGCCTCAAAAGTTGTAATGTCGATATTCTGCGTGGTAGATGTTACCAATGTGTTTGCAACTACACGGCCTTGTGCATCGAAAATCTGAACGTCAGCTGTCGTAATGGATGACGGCAAGGTAACGTTCAATTGGTTGTTAGCCGGATTGGGCCACATAGCTATTTCCGCCGCGAAAACTTCATTGGTATTCACACCGGTGCTTTCAATCAATTGAACATCGTCGATGTAGTAAAGTCCTTCACCACCGGCATCGTTGGTGCCAAAGAAGTCGGCCGCAGCCAACACATTCTGTCCTGCTGTTCCATCGGCGTTGTTCAATGACCACTGCCAGCTGTTTACCACTGCACCATTGATGTATAGGTAACCCATGTCCATATCCATGTCAGCGGTTACTTGAACATCAAACCATTCATTGAGTGCAACGGATGTGTCGCCTCCGGGCTCACCACCTGATGTCCAGGTAACAGTGCCGTCTGTAGCGAAGAATACATCCACTGCCCATTCCCATGTGTTTGGAGTAGTTGTCCATTCGTGCATGACATTGAAGTATCCACCTGCATCTGTAAGAAGCATTTTGAATTTCAAATCATACTTTCCGGCAGTGTAAGGCCCCATAGGCAGAACTAAATCGGTCGCCATGCCTTCAATTTTCGCGCTGTTTGCTCCGCTGAAAGCGAAGTCAGTTGAAACTGCTGCGTCAGGGGCTGCTGTACCATCCCAGGTGTCCCACACCAGACTTTGCTCTGCAACTCCCAAATCGGCTGTGTAGGAGTCAAAGTTGTCTTCGAAAATCACGGTTTGCGCCGAAAGGCCGAGGCTCATTCCGAACATAGAAAGAAAGAGTAAGGGTTTTTTCATTTGATTTGGTTTTGATTATGGGGGCAATATAGCCAAAACCATTATTCAAACGAAGACAGCTTTTAATTCGATTTTTCGGGAACAATGATTTCTGAAAGTTGTTTTAAAATCAATTGTCATGTAGTCATTCATTCAGACGCTATTTTTTTGTCTCATTATCAGTATATCCTATGAAAAAGAAAATTATCCTAATTGTTTTGCTGGTAATTCTTATTCCCACCATCACTCAACTCTTCACACTTATGGCTTCCAACAAAACTGAAAAACAACCTTATACAGTTGTCAAGAAAGAGAAAGATTTCGAAATTCGATTCTATCCTTCAGCCACCTTAGCAACAGTTATGACAACGGCATCGACCTATAAAGAAGTCGCCTCTCCTGGTTTCAGAAAATTGGCGGGGTACATTTTCGGGGGAAATCAAGAGGGTATGTCCATTGCCATGACAGCTCCTGTACACATGGACATGAGTGAAACAGGTTCGACCATGAGTTTCGTAATGCCGGAAGGAATGACGCCCGAGAATTTGCCCAAGCCCAATGATCCTGCGGTTCACATTTCGACAACCAAACCGGAGTATGTGGCTGCAATCCGTTTTGGTGGGTATGCATCCGATCAGGACATTCAGAAGTATACGGCTCGCCTCGAACAGGCCTTGCAGGAAAAAGGCATCAAGCACACCGGGCACTTTCGCTTTTTGGGCTACAATGCCCCGTATCAGTTTTTATGCAGACGTAATGAGGTGATTGTGACTGTTGAGTACTGAGTACTGGGGACTGGGTACTTAATACTGGATACATAGTCCCCAGTCCCCAGTCCCCAGTCCCCACTTATATTCGTCGCATGAAACTTCATTCCATCGAAACCGGTCATTTCAAACTCGACGGAGGTGCCATGTTTGGCGTAGTGCCCAAGAGTATCTGGCAGAAAACAAATCCTGCTGATAATAACAACCTCATCGACATGGCCATGCGCTGCCTGCTGGTGGAAGATGGCAAGCGGCTTACGCTTATCGATACAGGAATAGGGAATAAACAGAGTGAGAAATTCTTCTCGCATTATTTCTTGCATGGCAATGATTCCCTCGATAGTTCTCTTCAGAAATTGGGCTTTCATAGAAATGATATTACAGACGTATTTCTGACGCACCTGCATTTCGATCATTGCGGTGGTGCTATTGAAATGGATAAAGCCTCCGGACAATTTCGCTCTGCATTTCCCAACGCCCATTACTGGACCAACGAACGGCACTGGCAATGGGCGACACAGCCGAACCCCAGAGAGAAGGCGAGTTTTTTGTCAGAAAATATTCTGCCCATTCAAGAAAGCGGACAGTTGAAATTCATTGAGCGATCAGCAGATTGTTGCCCTACGCCGCTGGGATTCGATGTGTTGTTTGTCGACGGTCATACCGATAGTATGATGCTTCCGCTCATCACTGTAGGCGGA
>Ga0315908_10001748_pt1 | contig 16173 bp, 8 predicted proteins | sample LakEriMetagenome_12_FD_203520 | JGI IMG/M metagenome (GOLD analysis project Ga0315908, IMG submission 203520) | Freshwater fungal communities from buoy surface, Lake Erie, Ohio, United States - Buoy 4 MA124 | ecosystem: Environmental > Aquatic > Freshwater > Lake > Lake biofilm | place: USA... | reverse complement strand
TGAAAAAAAATAAAAATAATAAAGAATGTTGGATATTTGAATTTCACTAAAATTTTATTTAAAAATATTATATTAGTTAAGCGTGTAAGATTAGTATTATGATGTAAAAATATAAAATAATTAAAGTTTATTAAAAATCCACCTTTTGCCACTATTCCATTTTAATTACCAGGTGCTTACAGTTTATTTTACTACATAAAAAAAAATGAAGAAAATTAAGTTGAATAACTGATAAGTTAAAATAAATTTTTAATTTATTAATTTGATGAAGTAAATTTATTTGATTAATTTAAAGTTAAGATAAACTGGATTAATATTAGCAGTAAAAAAATAATATATGAAAATGGTAGAATTACTATTGCAGTATAGACCTGATGTGAATTTTAAAGATTAATTTTATAGAACTGCTCTATATTATGCATTAATTTAACAAAACCCAGATCTGACCCTTGTATTTTGATAAATTTATTTATAAATTAAAGTTGTTACTTTCTAATGGAGCTACTCCTTGGTCGACTGTAAATTGTAATTATAACAAATTAGATTTAAATGGGAAGATGAAGAAATTAATGAAATAAGCAAAATTCGCATATATTTGTTCTTGCTTTTTCACTGGTGATAAAAGGAAACAAATATATTTGGAAATTTTGTATAAATTAGAAATAGATTGATTTTAAATATAAAATATAACTAAATTCATTTGACATATTATGAAATAATGAGAGGATATACAACACATTCTAGTAAACTATTAGCTGCTAATCTATTTTTGCCATGGACCCCTCCTGCGACTTCCCCGACTGCAAATAAGTTAATAATAATAGAATTATTTCTAAAAGTCTAAGCAAATTTATTGATTTTTATTCCTCCCATAGTATAATGCACAACAGGTTAAACTTAAGCTAAATAAACAGGTCGGTCTAATTCAAACTATCCATTAATTAAAACAGATTTATTAAATTCATCCTTTTATAATTGATAGTTATGATTATAAATGTTAATTGTGTTTATTATATTAGGGTATGTCTGATTTAAATGATAGACACTTTGATATATAAGAAAGTGTTATTGATCAATATAAAATTTGAATTTGTCACCAAATTAGTCAACCATGTTTTGATTCATTAGAAGATAGAAATATGAGGAATTAGTTTGTTGTTATTGGAGTTGATAGATGTTGGATCTTGTTGATAATTCATTTACAAATCTTTTGAAGGATTGGTTCAAGAGAATTGCGCCTTCTGCTCTTAGACTTTCTGGTGCAAGTATCACTTATTCGCTATTGTCTTTTTTATTTGAAAGAAATCCTGTTGGATGAATCTAGACTAAATCTAAATCTATTGTTTCTATGCCCTATTTTTAACTTATCTCTATTAAATCTCCATTTGCAAATTTACCATTTGAACTCTTATATTCAATGTACTTTTTGTCTAAAAGATCTTTGTTTTGACTGTATCCTCCACTACTCAGTATTGTCATTTTACAATATTCTATTTTTATTCCTTCTTACTATTATTCAAATTTTACTCCTTTTATTTCATTATCTATTAATAATAATTCAATCACTTTGCTATTTAAATATATTTTTAAATTCTTATTTTCTTTTATCTTATTATATATTCCATCAACTAGGTATTTACCTATACCTAATTTATTTTTACAAAATGTTCTTGCTTTTCTATGACCTCCTAATAATTTTAAACAATCAAAATTAAAATTATGAACATTTATAAGATAATTCATAGCTTATTCACTTCCTTATGCCAATTATTGCATCAATTCTAGTCTCTCTTAATTTATTTAAATCTTACTTATATTTTCAATGTATTTAATTATTTTTATTATTTAATCTTAATTTTCAATTTATACTTTTTAATTCAAACGATGATTGATGATATCCAAAACAATATTGTCTATAGTATCATTAATTTTATATAAATTGATTATTTCTAGTTGTTAATTGTAGCTAATATCATAATAGGCTAAAAATGTATCGACTAAAAAAGATTGGAATTATTCTTATATATCCTATAAATCTTGAATAGATTTATTAAATTTGTTGCAGAATATACCATTGATTCCAGAAGTAGCTTTACAACTATTTCCTCCAATTTTATCTTGTTTTTCAATAAGAATTACTTTGAACCCTTTTTACAAAAATAAATCAGCACTTACAATACCAGCCAATCCAGATCCAACTATTATTAATTTATCATTCTTTTAATTCAATAAATTCATTTCTTAAATGATTTTCAAGATCAATAAATAAATCAAGTATATTTATATTATTGGTAATAATTCTCTCATTTTTATTTTATTAAACACTAGACATTTATCAATATTATATTATAAAATAGCATTTATTATAAAATAGCATTTCATATTATTACAATAACGGATTATTTTTAATATGTCTTAGTTTTTAAAAAACTTTATAATTAATAATTCACCTTTGATTTTACAAAAAAAATAAAAAAAACAAACCAAAATACCGAAAATTAAAAAAATAATAAGATTTATTTGTTTTAATAAGGATAAAAAAAAATTTAATTTTTAGTTAATTTGAAATATTATTCATGATATTAAAAATTAAAATTTAAACTCACTAAAAAAAATAAAAAAGACAATTATAATTAAAAAGTCTCCTTTATTAAATTTCTAAGGCTCAGATAAAAAAGTATAAATCAATTTATATTTTAGATAAAAATCAATTTAAAATAATAATTAATGAGCAAAAAAAAAAATAATGAAAATAATGATATTAAGGAAAATAAAGAAAATGTAGTAAAAAAATTATAATTTGGTGGAATAAAAGTTAATAATTAAATTATAAAATATAATGAAAATTATTTATAGAATAAAAAAATAATAATAAATCAAAATAGTAAAATTAATTAAAATGAAAAATTAAAAGAAAACAATAATTAAAGTGAAATAAAAAATTATATCTTAGGAGTAAGATAAATTGGAAATTATTGATTAAATTATAAAATACAAAATTTTAATATACAAAAAATCAAGATTAAAACATAGAATGTAAATTATCTAAACCTATATAATATTTGACATAAAGAAAATAAATTGGAGCTGTCATATATAAGCTGTCAGTCTGTTAAAAAAGAATAATAAAATATGTTTATATTAATAATTAATAATATAATTTTATTTATTAATATTAAATATGATGTTATTTATTAATATTAAATATAATGTTATTTATTAATATTAATTAATAATTACTCTGTCCAACATTCCTCCATGTCCAGGAAATATTGATCCTGAATCTTTAACATCACCAGATCTTTTAATAAAGCTTTCCAAGAAATCACCAGAAACACTTCCAAGTCCCATAATAAATGATAAAAGAATGTAACTATTAGTATTGACATTTTCAAACCAGATAAAATAATTTTTATCTTAAAAAAATTTCAAAAAAATAGCTGTGAGAACTGGAAAAATAATAGCTCCAATAAATCCTTAAACAGTCTTAGAAGGCGACACAATTTAACACAATTTATGCTTTCCAAATAATTTACCTTTATATATAATTAAAATATGAATTATACCAAAGAATAAAGCTCCATTATCACTCTGATAAATGATTAGGAACCAGAAGCCAAAGACTCTAGGATGATTATTGAAATGAATGAAAAATGCAAGAAAGTTGGTAGGATAAATGTAAAGAGAATACTCAATAGAATCGATCATGATTTAAAGAAGACAAATGATTGTAAGTTCTTGATTAAGAGTATGGGTTTTGAGATATTGTAATAATTTAGTTAATCTAAGGATGAAGAAGGCCATTATTGTAGAGTAAAGGAGAAGGACTAAGATTTGGATGAGAGGACCAATGAACATTAGCAAATGTTGGAGGATAATTATGAAGTAGAACCATTTGGAAGAAGTTAGAAGAGAGATGAATTGTTTGTTTTCTTCTTATTTGCAGATTTTCATTAGGATATTGTGCGAGATTTGTCGAAATTCAAAGTGGTTTGTTATTGATGCTAGGATTACTAATATGAAGGTTAGTTGTCGTTAGGAAATGAATAAAATTATTAGTGGAATGAAAATACTAGCTGTAATTAATCGAGTTCGCATATCTGACATCTCTTTAGAAATTATTCCTATATTATTATATATTCATAATGATTTTTATATATTTATAATTGCTATATTTATTATATATTAATAATGGGTATATAATAATTTTTAATTATAAATGGATAATAAAGAGTAGATGCAGAATACTCTCAAAAATCTGGAGGAGAGATGGTAAAATATTAATCAGATTTTGGATAAAGGGAATGACTGTGCTGTTATTCAAATTGGGTCTAGGTATATAAGGTATGGGTTAGGCAGTTAATGGAAACCAAATAAAATAGGAAACTTAATTGGTTACAAATAATAAAACTAGAATAATAATATGTAATAAGATTAAATTGTAAATGAATAAAGCATGAGTAGTGATGAGAAACTAGAGCAATAGCTGTAAATATTGGAAGGATAATTGAGGAAGAGAGGAAATATCAAGTAAGATTACAAGAATTATAAAATCAAATAGAAAGCCAAGCAGGAAGTAGTATTGGATAAGTATGAAGATATGAATTAGAAGTTGAGAGAGTTATTTGAAAAATAGATTATTTTCGGTGATGATTGTCTTATACTTGAGAATCATAAAGATTATATAATTAAGAGACCTATTAAATTATAGAATTATAATCTAGATGAGTATGAATCTGTCCAGCAATCTATGTAGGATTTAACCAAAATTCTTGAACATGTTCTTTATGTTAAAATGGGTATTAAGCAAATTTAAAATTATAGTCTGATTTTAGTTATTAATGATAATTTTAGTAAGTCTTATATAAGGAGTTTAATAGATATTTTCTTGCAAAATATTAATTTCAGGCAAGTGTAAATTACTATATATAATTATTAAATATAATTATTGATTATTATTAAAATATTATCTATAAAAAATAATTTAATGTGTTTAATATAAATACTACATAATTATAAGATTCTGTCATTTGGAGAGTGTTTGTGCTAGTTTTGGAGGATGCCTTTAATATAGTTGTGTAGTAAACATAGGAGAATAAAGAGTTAATGTTAATTGTGTGGAGGAAGGATAAATAGTGAGTAATACTTAAATCACTAAGAATTATGGGAGTAATACTATCGAATTAGCTTTGGCAAAATTATTAACCAAGAGAAAGTATTTAACTAATAGTAATATTGATGACAATTAGGGGAAAAGCAATAATTATATATATTAAATATTAAAAGAAAATATTTGTAGTGTTCAATAATTAGAAGATAATAGTAATAAAACATACAAAATATAACAATTATAATAAATATAATAATAACAATAATAAAACAATTAAGAAATAGATTAAATAGAAATAAAAAACAGTAATTAATAATAAATATAATACGAATACGTTGAAAAGCTGATAAATTATTCTGATTTATTCTGTGTAGCTTCAAATGTAATATTCGATTAAGGATGCTTGGAAATAATGAACCAAAACAGTAATAATTAGCAAAAAGTAGAATAATAACTTAACTTACTTTACAATGAATTTGAAGTTATAATAGATGAACCAGTGTAATTGCAATCTAATATGAATGTAAATTTGAGTAATAATGTCCAGCAGATCCTGAATAATATTCAGGATCCTAATAAAATGGTCACTCTTGAAGAAATGGTTTGTTACAGTCTTAGTAGAGTTTAAGATATTGAACTTAAAAAGAAAATGGCTAATAATATTCTTCTTATTGGAGGAGGAAGTATGATCAAGGCTATTAGTGATGAACTTTAAGATAGAATTATTGATAAAATCCATCTCTTTGATTCTTGCAGTATTATTTTATCATTGTTATATTATTATCATTTAATGCTAACATCATTATCGAATCATTATCATCTTATTATCATTATATTATAATTATCAAATTATTATAATTTTAATTTTATAAAAATAAAGTCGAGTAGATTGATTGCATTGATATAACATCTAAAGAGGTAAACCCTGAAGATGTTTGTTGGGCGGGTGCGACTATCCTTGCAAAAATAGACGGTGTAAAAGATCTTTGGATAAGCAGAAACAAGTATTTAGGAGAAGTAAACAACGAAAACAATTTAGAAATTTTTGAAGAAGACAACAATAAAAAATCATAAGAAATTGGGATTAAAGCCATAAGAGAAAAACTTCCGTTCTAATGGTGATAATATAATAATTTATAAAATAAATGTGAATGATAATCAATTTCTTTTGCTTTTGGTTTTAGTGTTGGCTGATTGATTGAGAGTAGATTCGGTTTTTAACTTTGGGTTTTTGGGGACATTAGGAGTGAAAGCTAGAGCGAGAGTGATGGAAAAAAGGAGAAAGTTGGTGTACAATTTTTGTTTATTAGTAAAAGCCACTTTTTCATCTCCAGCAGTGTAAGGGTTACAAATGATAAGAGAGTAGAATAGAATCCATAATGAGAGGATGATGTAGGAGAGGAAGGCTAATATCTTGGTGTTGAGGATGATGAAAAATGAGCAAATCAGGAGAGTGGCTCCCATGGTCTAGATGTAACATTTAAGGCATTAGGGGGCATCAGGGAGGTTGGTTATCGGAGAGAAAATAGAGTCATATTGGGTTGAGTTTAGGTTCAGACTCAATCTAATGTTTGGAATAACTTATTATTTGTGTAATTATTGGTACTCTTCATAATAGTATCTGTACCCCATTTCTTTCTTTTGTTTTTCTAGGATTAGGTCTATACCTTATAGTACAAACACTGAAACGAAGATAATTTTCAATAGAGTTTCTATCTTACCCATTCTATTATATTTAATTAAATTTATCATTATTTTATTTGATATTATATTTACACGTATTTATTAAATATAAAATGTTTAATTATCACGGAAATATAATGGATTTGATTAATGGAATATTTCCATGGACTTTGGCTGGATCGAGATTTTAAACTTGAGTTTCCCAATATTTAATGATTTCGTCCATATTTTGGAGACAGACTGAGAGAGAAGGCAAGATTTGAGCGAGGGTAGAGAATTGCTTGAAGACAAAAAACTTACAGAATCCTACTTATGAGGCAGCCATGTTGGTGGTATTCCTATCCATAAGATAACTAATTTTAACTCCATGTTATCTCTCAGTATCTCCTTAATTCCAAAACTCTTCAATAACTCTGATACTCCATTGTTTTGAAATGTGTAAGGGTCGAGTCATGTTATTGATATCTGAAGTATGGATCATCTGTTCATAAATCATCAATCGTTAATCATTATTGAGATTAGTAATATCAAATTTTTCATGAGTGACCATGTTTTGGAATGCTTCTAGGTTCTAATTGTGATAGAAATTATCAGTGGCGAGGACAAAGTGGATCATGTTTTCTCAGACTGTTTAAAATTATTTTAATGAATAGTTTTTGAAGATGTTGAAGGTGTCATTGGTAAGGATCTGAAATGCTTGAGCAATGTGATGATTTTCTAATGGACTTTTATCGTTATATCTAATAGCTAGTTGGGATCTAACACTAGTAAGGAATGCATTAGTGAACCCAGGATGTTCTAGATCATGGATAAAAGATGCTACGATCATTGTTATTTGGTCTTCAGGAGTTATTTGAAGGAGTTTTATTGCATCTACACTTGTAAGAAGAAAGTAAGTAAATTGGGCAACATCACATGCATGTTTGTGGTCATGATATGGATTATCAAAGTAACTTTCTCCTATTTTAGCAGCAAAGTTCATGCAAGTTTCTTTATCGATCTTTAGGATGTTATAGTAGTTTTGTTCTGTGAATATTTATTCCATTACTACGTTGCATAAAGATTTCTGGCTGCTTTATTCCACATAGAATACGTCAAAGTCTAGTTATTATATGTTCTTTTAGAGGTAATCTCTTGTATCTTGGATTATATCACTTAAATTTAATAGTTTTAAGTCTTTGTTTATGAATTAAACTTCACTTTTATTTGAAATCAATGCTTGTCGTTTCTACTCTTAAAATTAATTGTACTCCTACATATTCTTGTCGATCTTGAATTCATTTATTTCTATTGTATTTTGTCTATTAACACTATTAATAATCGAATTCATGTTTTTTATTAATTAAATTTATTATTTAAATGGTGTTTATTAAGTAAACATACTTTTTCTTTTTTTCTAACAATCCTACATTTTACTACCTTTTTTATATGATACTTCAGATTTTAGTTTTAAAGAAGCAAATGATTCATTAAAACTTTAATTACTATTAATTGAATTCCTTTTATTTTATATTTTTTCAGGGCTTTAGTATTAAGGTGTTTAATTTACTGATTATAATTATTTCATTTATATCAAGTAAAAGAATCCGAGTCTCAATAAATTGTAAATACCTAATATTTGGAAACCATAAATCTAAAAATTACAGCTAAAAACAAATTTCAAATAATTACATACTATCATTATATCAATTAATCTAACTAAGTCTTTATTTTGTTAAGTTTATTCGTACTCATTTAGTCTTAATAGCAATATTTGTGTCTTAATTTAGAAAATACTTTCAATTGAAATTAGTAAGAGAATAAAATATGAATTCCATGCGAAAAATAATTCTAATAAAACTAACAATAAAATAACTATAAAAAACTAATGAATAATTTTGATTAATTAATTATTAATTATTTATTAATCTTAGTCATTATCTTTTTCTGGATCTCCTTATTGTTAAGCCAAATTATTAATAATTATAGACATTTCCTTATCATCTTCAATTATAACTTCATCAATTTGATTTTCTTTAGTTAAAACTTCATAAATTTTATTTGCTGCTGATTTAACAGATATACCTCTTTTCTTCAAATTACTCTCCATTATATGATTTATATTTAATCTAGTATCTTAATAGAAGTAATCTATATGTAAAATAATAAGAATATAAAAAAAATTAAAGAATATAAAATATTAAATAAAAATGTATAAAATATTAAAAAGATATAGCAGTAGTAATTACCAACATATAAAATAAGAAATATTGGAAAAGAAGGTAGGAGTGATATTACTAAACCGTCCTTCTGCATTAAATGCATTGAAGGATGATTTAATGGAGGAATTAAATGATTGTTTAGAGAAGTATGATAAGAGTGATGTAGGTTGTATTATAATATCAGGAGAAGGTAAGAAGGCATTTGCAGCAGGAGCAGACATAAAGGAAATGAAGGACAAAGATTTTAATTAGGCATTGTCTGTGAACATGTTAGGACATTGGGAAAAAATGACATAAATAAGGACTCCAATTATAGCTGCTGTTAATGGTTATGCATTAGGAGGAGGTTGTGAATTAGCATTAATGTGTGATATTATTCTTGCAAGTTAAAGTGCTAAGTTTGGATTGCCTGAAATTACCTTAGGCACTATTCCAGGTAATAAATATCATATTATTATTATTATTATTATTTTATCATATTATCTATTATAAATTATAATTATGATAATAAATATGATTATTATTAAAGGATGTGGAGGGACTTAGAGACTAATTCGATAAGTAGGGAAGTCTAAAGCAATGGAGATGATTCTAACGGGTAATATGATATCGTCCAATGAAGCTTTATAATTTGGTTTAATTAGCTAAGTGTATAATGATGATGAGTTGATGAGTAATGCTATTTAAATGGCTTAGAAGATCGCTAGTTTTAGCAAACCAGTTATCAGAATTGCTAAGGAGTCTATTAACATGAGTATGGATACTTCTCTTTCTGCAGGAATCAAACTCGAAAAAAGGCTCTTTCATTCAACTTTTGCTCTCTAAGACAGGTTAGAAGGAATGACTGCATTTTCCGAAAAGAGAAAACCAAATTTCAAAGACTAATGAATTATATAGAAATATCATTTAAACACTAATCAAATATATAAAATATTATTTAAAAACTTATCAATTACATAAAAATATCAGATGTTTTTTATGTTTACTAATAGTTCGTTCTGTTTGTTAATTTCGATCGCTAAGTCTAGCATCTTTTGGCGTAATTAAGATTTTTATATTGAGTCTCTTTCATTTTCGAATTTTTCATTCAGGAAATGGTATTTATTGTTGAGCGAGTCTATGTTTTATAAAATTTTTTTAGATTCATTTTATGAAATGTCGTTAGTTTAAAATTTATCATTTTTTTGAGTCAAAATTTTATCTTGTTGCAATTATTCCAACTATTAATTTGATAATATATTATTTCTTAATATTGATTTTATTTGTTTATTTTATGTTTCTGATTATTATTAAATACAAGTTTTTATCATGTGTTTTTAAGCAGCATTTTTATTCTTATTTTAATCTTAATCATTATTATTATTATTATTATCATCTTCATCATCATCATCAGAGAACAAACTATCATTCTTTTTATCTTTTTGGTATTAATTTATTAATAATTCTTGTTTTTATAACTTATCATTTAATTATTTAATATATTTGTCTCTATTTTATAATTAGTTATTCTATTCTTATATTTATAATTTTTCAATATTTATTTATTATTATAAAGCTGTAATTTGTTACTTGTTAATTTATTAAATTTATTGTAATTCCCTTTGAAAAACTTATAACTCTTTAAAATGTTGATTTCTTAGTTCATCTAATTCTTTATGATATTAATCATTTTTTTAAATAATATTATTATATTCTAACTTTTTGTTTTTTTCAAACTCTTAAAAATTGTTTTCAGATTAAATTTATTAGTTATATAATTCATTATATTTAATTGTTTTTCTTTCAATTTCACTTTGTTATTTATTTATAGTTTCATTACATTAAACTAACTCTTAATTTAGATCACTTATTTCTTAAATCTATTTTTAAATTTATTATTAGTGAATACTCTAAAAAAAATTTATGTAAATATTTACTTTTAAATTTTTAAGTTCTTTCATTAAATTTTAATTATTTTCTTCGACTCTATTTTTCTACTGATCATTTAATCTTAATTCATTTGTAATAGAATAAATTTATTGATTTAAACTATCAATCTTTTTATTTAAAATTTTAATGGTTGTTAATTATTCTAAAATTTCTTTGTTTAGATTATCACTTAATAATCTTTTTTCTTATTCTAAATTTTCAATTTTCTAATCTTTTTCTAAATTTTTTTTTTTTAATTCATTTATTTCTTTACTTAATATTTATATTTAATTAATAGAGTTTGAATATAAATTTGAAGAACTGTAATTTTCATTTAAAGGACTTGTTTAAAAATTTATCATAATAATTTATTTTTAAATATTATTTATTATATGTATTGATATATAATTCAAAAATTAATGATGTAAATTTTAATATAAAAAATCAAATAATTTTTTTTTTTTTAAAATAATTTCTAAAATATATTAAATTAATAATTGTAGTTAAAATTATTAGTAAAATAGTAATAATAAAATAAAAATAAGTAGATATTTAATGAATATCTTATTAAAAAATCTTTAAAAACTTTTATTTTTTTATTTAAATTTATTAAATTAAACTTACTACTTGCTATTCACATTTTTCAACAAAATAAACAATTTAGTTTTTTTAATTTTTTTATAATAAATTTTGTTTGTCTCCTGCATGGACTCCAGTTTCAAATTAAAGTTAAAACTAATCCAAATGATTTGATTCATAATTTTCAATACAAACTAAAATAAGATTGTCAAAATCTGTTGTAAAGACATATTTATATGTTTATTTATTAAATTAATCTGTCATAGTGTATGATCCCTCATGTTCTTAATTTCCTTTAAATTATTTTTCACCAATAATCTAATAATTTATTTCAAATAATAAATATTTTACATAAAATCTTGATTTTTAATTAACGGTTTTAATTTATATCGAGAAATGAGTATTTTCTTTTATATATTCATTAAAACATTATTTTTTATTTTATTTAACATGAAATTCAAATTCTATTAACTTACAAATTTATAAAAAAATTAAAATTAATATTAAAATTAAAATATTCATTTTTTAATATAAATTATCTAATATAATTTTAAAATTATATTCTTATTTGAAACATATTTATAATTAAAAATATTTTTATTTTAAATAATATAATATTAATATATAAAAATTTAATATAATATTTTAAATCAAAAAGTCTTTATTAAAATATAAATTATCAATTTTATTAATTTAGAATTATATAAAAATCTTAAAATTGTATATTAATATTTGAATTGAAAATATCATTGATATACAAATATCCTATTTCTTTGTTTATGAAAGTTGAAATAAACTAATCTACATAAAAATCTAACAATGGTTGATTTTCAATTTTGTATTGGTTATTAATTATAGTATAACTATTGCTTCCATCTCTAAAAATTTAATAGATTTAGAAATATATGAATTTATTATTTATTCGACTAATTTTTATTTTTGGATGTATAATAGTTTTAATTTGGAGTATTTATTCACTTTCGCTAAATATTGATGTATAAAATAACATTTAAGTTTCAAAAATTTAGTCTCTTTTAAAAATAAAAATGTTTATAGGTTATTTTTAATCAATTTCAATATTAAAATAAATATCATCATCATAATAATGATTGATAATTAAATTAGGAATTGCATTTGATAAATCTCCTAATTTATATTGAAAACTAGCAAATTAGTATTAGTTTTTATTATTTTTATTGACTTCTAATTATATTTAATTTTTTATTTTATTATCATTTAAACAGAAACTTAAGAATTCTTTTGTTATAACTAAATAATAACTTTTTTAATCAATACTTTAATAATTTTAACACTAAATTTCATTTTAAGTTATATTTTTAAGCTAAATCATATTTTTTTTTTATTTAAAGTTTTATAGATAATTTTAAGTATATTAACTTGGCTCGTAGTATTCTTATATACAAATATCAGCTTTATTAAAATATTCTATATCAACGTTCTATAATTATTTTTCGAAATGATTACCTAAAAATAATATGTCAATATGTTAGTTTTTTTTAAAAAAAGAATAATAATTATTGATTAGTTAATTATAATAATCTTAAATTTACTATTTATTATTTATAATTAATTCAGCATTTTATTTTTGATCATCTGATTCTATTATATAATTATTTGGATTTATATCTAATTCAAAATAGCTTATATTAAACCGATAATAGATTTAATTATCTTAAAAAATGATATAATTCTCTTATAAGCTATTTTTATCTGTATAATTAAATCTTATTTGACCAAGATAACTTTATAAATTATTGATTGTCAATTTTTAAACTTCCATTTTACTAATTGATAATTAATCATTTAATTTTAAATTAAATTCTTTAACTATTTAATTTGTCATTTATTAAACTATTAGTTATTATTTATTTTCTGGTATAAATTTGATTATCTGTTATTATAGAAAAATGTATGGAAAATAGAAAATTAATATAAAAAGAAAAAATTCAAAAGCCATAAATAAGAGAAATATAATAATAAAAATATTAATAATAAAATAATATCTAAATGATTTGAAAATGATAAAAATAAAAATAATAATAAATATAAAATATAACAAAAAAGCAACTTAATTAAATGGATTTAAAAGAGAATTTGCTATAGAAAAAATATAACATAGATGAAGAAGGTTCGCTATGGATCTACATTTAGAACATGATAGAATCATTTCGATCATAGAAAAAAGAACAAAAAGTGGAATATAGAATTTACATGAACGGGAAAGTGAGTCCTGAAGTTCAATAGATGAATCGAATAAACATAATCTAATACAAATTATACTTGGATTAGTTCAAGAACTATCGATGGTTATATTACTTATTTATTATAGTGGTTGGCTATTTGGACAGCAATATTCTGATTTATTGTTATATTGTGCTAATATATATCCTATTTGTATTCATTTCCGATACCTTCAAAATTCTCTAGCAGTTTAAGTTGCAGAAGAATATTAATAAGAGCATTTATAAGTATCATAAGAATATTTGGTTTTATTACAAATATCAGGATATATAAGTGGGCCACATATTGGAAATTACTAAAGATTAGATAATTCCCAATGATATGATAATCTTGTATAGTGCAAATCCCAATATCTATGTGACTGATGATTCTAACCAGATTTAGATAAAACATCCAGTACAATATATTTAGTAATTTATTAATAATGATTTGGAGAATAATAAATTTTAAGACCTTAATTGCTTCTTTTAAGTTAAGACCAACTCAACTATTAATTTGATGAATAAGTCTAACATTCATCGCAATCATAATAATAATAATAATAATAATAATAATGAATAAAGTATCGAGAATATTAATTGCATTTACAAATATAGCAAGTTGATAAGTCAGTAGAGTGTCTTTGGAATGGTTATTAAAAACTGGTCTGATATTTAACAGAATAAGAAAGATTCTAAGATTAATTACTTTTAATCACTTGTCTCTAATTATTATCAGTTATTTATATTCAGCACAGTTCTTCTTTCTTTGTTTATTTATTTCCTTTTCAAAGTAAAGATCTTCATTCCCAGTCTTGTTATTCTTTTGAGCTTCAATCTCTTTATTTCTTTAGATTTATCTTTTATTCTTCTTGATTCTTATTTCAGGTATAAGTCTCATCAGGATTTTGAAATATAAGATACTAATTATACAAATGGAAATTTGTTATAGAAATTAGATGAGGTGAAATATTTGGTAATAAATAAATGTAATACTTTAACTAAACAGAATGACAAGATAAAGAAATTAATATTACCAACTTTGTTAATTTATAATGACAATGAAATAAAACTGATTCGATAACATTTAAAAGACAAGAATTTCATAATTCAGACAAGTATTGATGATATTTTATAGTGTTTTTTGGTGACAAACTAGCTGAATTACAGTAATGAAAATAGTTAATAGCAGGTTATTAGTTAGAATTAAGAGGATAGTATTTTGATAAATCTAGCGGAATAGTTGAATTATAAGTTGATAGGAAAAGACAATGTGGAGATAAAATTCAGAGTGGAGAATGGGGATGATAGGATTTAGTAATACTAAATCAAATACAGTAAGCATCAATATGATCAACACTCAGTTATTATTTAGGATGATAATCGATATATTTATTATATTAAGGGGACTTATGATAATTTAAAGAGTACTTTCGATGAGAAGTATGAAGAGGAATTGAAGGTTATTTTAGAGTAATAGATTAATTTTAATAATAATCAGAAGAACAATGTGGATAAGTTAACCTTCACATTCTTTGGAAGGAAGGTTTTAAGTGATGAAGAGTTTTATAAATTCGATAAGAAGTATAAAGAAGCTATGAATTTGTAATTGGATCCTGTATAGATTTAAGAGAAGTTGTTTCACAAGTTAAATAAGAAATTAGATTATTTAGGAGCAGTGGGTTTCGAGTAATAATTGTAGGAAAGGGTCGAGAAAACTATTGAGACAATCAAGAACAAAGATATTAATTTGTGGTTATTAAGTAATGATAGCAGTGAAAATAGCATGATTTTAGGGTTATAGAGTAAGATAATAGATAACAGTAAGAAAGTATATAAAATGTTGAAGGTCAATGAGTTCATGTAAATTTAGAATAATCTTAATGAGTTAGACAGCAAATAGGATTTTTCATTGTTAATAGATTAGGAGACTTTTAAATAGTGTGTGAAGTTCCATAAGAGGTTTTTCTTTGAGGTGACATCTTATGCTCCTACTGTTATTATTTGTGGGATATCTGGGAATATATAGGGAATATAAAAAATGAAATATAGTATTATCAAGAATATTTAGTAGTTTACAGGTAAGGGGGTAATGGCTATTGGGAGTGGCTATTAGGATATTTAGATGTTATAATAGAGTGATTTGGGAGTTGCTGTTGGAAATAATCAGATGCTGAAGTTGGTTAGTGATATTTGTATTGGAGATATTTAAACTGTCAATAAGTTATTTATGAGTTATTAACCATAGTATTTGAATAAAATTCATATTCTCTGGACTTTTGTCTTATATAGATATATTTTGATTACTCTTGTTTAGTTTATAATCTATTATTGGTATGGTATATCCCATTCTATTAACTATTATCTCACTATTTTCTATTCTTTTCTAGGAATCTATTGTTCATAGCAAGCACTCGTATTATATTATATATTATGATTGTATTATATTAAA
>Ga0315908_10001746_pt1 | contig 16180 bp, 31 predicted proteins | sample LakEriMetagenome_12_FD_203520 | JGI IMG/M metagenome (GOLD analysis project Ga0315908, IMG submission 203520) | Freshwater fungal communities from buoy surface, Lake Erie, Ohio, United States - Buoy 4 MA124 | ecosystem: Environmental > Aquatic > Freshwater > Lake > Lake biofilm | place: USA... | reverse complement strand
CCCCTGTCAGCCATGCCCCCCCCCCAACCCAATGCAGGCGTGGTGACCGGGCTGTTCAAGGCGGCCATGACGAAGCTGCTGCGCCTGATGGCGCCCGACAGCGACCAGCCGCCCGTGCTGGACGGCGGGTCCAGCGATGCCGAGCGCATGGCCAGCTTCCTGGAGCTCTGCCTGGCCCTGGGGGCGGGGCTGGACGACGCAGGTGCGCCGCCCGCGCCCCAGCAGCATGAGCGTATGTGAAGGTGCCATCGGCCCAGCCATGGCGTCGTCGGCATGGCAGCTGCGCAGGTGGCTGGGCGGTGCGGTCTGGGGCAGCTGACTTGCTCTGCACGCCGCCTGGGCCGGACCTCCCAACTGCTGCCTGAGGCTGTGGCTGCGCCTGTGCAGGCCTGACGGCCCTGTGGGCGGCTGCCAAGTCGCAGCTGCTGGCCAAGGAGGCGCTGCTGCAGAAGAAGGGATACAAGGTGCCACCGTCTGGCATTGCAATCCGCACCTGTCAGAGAAAACTGCGCGTGGGACAGGGCATCGACTGCTGATTGTGTCACCGAACGGCAACGGCCCTCCCCCGCTCACCCGCCCGCCCGCCCTTGACACCTGCGCCTGCCTGCTGCTGCTGCTGCTTGGCAGGTGGCGGCCTACCTGATTGAGGCGCGCCCCGCCTGGCTGGATGGTCACCTGGCCGAGGTGCTGGAGCAGGTGCTCATCGCCGGCCCGCTGGCGCAGTCGGCGGCCAAGCGCTTCCGGCTGCGCTGCCTGAAGCCCATCATCCTGCTGCTGCAGCAGCGCGAGTGCCCACCCCTGAGGCTGACCGACGAGGACGGTGGGTGGGGCTGCACCGCAGCTGGGCTGGCCGCGACGCTGGTGGCCCAGTGCATGCGGCCCTGACTGCTGATTTCCCAACCTGCTGCAGCCTTGCTGGATGCACGCCAATGCCCACGCGCTGCCGCGGCTGTGCAGGCAAGGAGCAGATCCCTGGCGCAGCTGCCGTGTCCACACAGGACGCGGGCGAGCGCACGCAGGCGGTGGCCAAGATGCTGGTGGCGGGTGCGCTGCTCCCGAGGGTTCAAGCAGACTGAACCACTGCTCCCCAGCAGCACAGCCTGCCTCTGTCCCGTGAACCAGCATGCGCTCTCCGCAGCTGCACCCTGCCTGCTGCAAGCGCCGCCTGGCCCGTCCTCTGCCCCGGCTGCAGAGCTGGTGCTGGCCACCAAGGAGGCCAACAAGAAGAGCCGCACTGTCGCCTATGAGCTGCTGGTGGCAACCGCCCACGCGCTGGACGCTGCAGATGATGGTAAACTGCCCTGGGGGCTGCTGCATGGTGGTGCCAGCCACTGGGCCAGCACTCGCTGGTTGCAGCAGGTGCCCCCCCCCTCCCTCCTTTCCCGCCATGTGAGGTGACCATGCACCACGTCTCCGGGCCAGCTGCCACTCACCGCCTGCGGCCTTGCCCCTGCAGACAGTGACATGGAGTACGGCGCGGACGGCTCTGTCAAGCCGGGGCTCATGTCCCTGGTGCACATGGTGAGCTTTGCGCACAGCAGCTGCTACAAGGTTGCGGGCGTAGCAGGCGTAGCAGGCGTGCACGCTTGGTCGCGTGGCACGCAGCCGGCCACCGGCCTTGCAAGGCAGTGGTGGCGGCAGACGGGCTGCTGATTGCCTCGGGGCTGATGATGGGTGGCTGCATGTGTCCCTGACCTTGGTTTGGCACACCCCCTGGGCGCAGGTTGCTGGCGGCCTGGTGGGTTCCACTCCCCACATGATGAGCGCCAGCGTGCTGGCCCTGGCGCGCCTGCTGTTTGAGTTTGGGGGTGCGCTGGAGTCCACCATGCCACAGCTGCTGCCGGCGTGCCTGCTCCTGCTGCGGAGCAAGAGCCGCGAGCTGGTGAAGAGCGTGCTGGGCCTGCTCAAGGTGGCGGCCATGCGCCTGCCGGCCGACATGCTGACGACGCAGGTGGGCTTGGTGCCTGGTGTCTGGGCTTGGTGTCTTCTGCCTGTGGTACATGCCATGGCTGGGCTCCATGTGGCGGCAGCTGCAGGTGACTGTTGCAGCGGGAAGCTCCTGCTGGCACTGGGCTGACTGCATCCCCCTGCCTGGCAACTGCCCTGCAGCTGCCCACCATCCTGGAGGGTGTGCTGCTGTGGGCAGCAGACAGCCGCAACAAGTTCAAGCTCAAGGTGCGGCGCTGCCTTGGCCGGCAGCTCAGAGGGCAGCCCTACCCCAGCAGCACCGCGTCCTGCAAACATGTCCAGCTGCCCAGCAGCCCCGTGGCGTCACTAACATCCGACCTCACCCCAGCCACGCCCGTTTCCCGCGCGGCTGCAGGTGCGCCGCCTGGTGGAGCGCCTGGCCAAGCGCTGCGGCTACGATGCCGTGGCGGCAGTGCTGCCCGAGGAGCACTCCAAGCTGCTCATTCACATTCGCAAGGCGCACAGCCGCAAGGAACGGCTCAGGGCGGCCAGCCAGGCGGGCAGCGAGGTGAGGGTGCGCTGGGTGCCACTGCACCGCGCTGCTGCTTCTCTGCTGGGTCAATGCACCCGGCAGCATAGGCTTGCGAACGCTCTGCTGTTGTTGGGAGCGACTGAACCCTGGGTGGAGCACGGCATGCCGATGCGCTGTTGCTCACCCTGTGTGCTGGGGCGCGCAGATGGGTGATGAGGAGCCAGACGAGGGGCGCTCTGTGCACAGCGCCACCAGCAAGGGCAGCATGGCTCGCACGGCACGGCGCAGCGAGTGGGGTGAGACCGCCATATTCAGCTCAGACGGCGAAGGCAGCGATGATGACGCACCCGGAGGTGCCAGGTGCGCGGACGCCCCTGGGGAGGGGGTAGGTTGACGAGTGTGCAGGCAGAGCAGCCGTCGCAGCCCTGCTGTGGTTGTGGTTGGGCGCTGTGAGACTGGCGCTCACTCCTTCTTGCTGCCCCGGTGCGTGACACCGCAGGGGTGGCGCGCGCAGCGTGCGCTCGCAGGCTCGCAGCGCACGGACGGCGGGGCTGGGGGGCAAGCGCGGGGCCACGGATGGCACGGGCCGGCTGTCGGATCGCGTGGACGAGCCCATGGACCTGCTGGATGCCGGCACGAGCAGGCAGCTGGCGCGCTCGGCGGCAGGTGGGGCCAGGGCTGGGGCGCACCACGAGGGCAGCCATCAGGGCTGGTTAGTGCTGGGTAGGAGCGCTCAGCTGGGGCCGTGGAGGAAGGAGCGGGAGGGCGGGCGGACACATCTGCCCATGGTGTGCATGACTGGCTGCTGTGTGGAGGCAAAGGCAACAGCGCTCCAACAGCTCCTGCAACCTTGCCGCTGCCTAAACCTGAACTTGCACTGTGGCAGGGAACCTGCCGCGCCGCCATGCTGGCGACGAGGCGGACGACTTCCAGCGCAACCCGGAGGGGCGCATGCTGATCAACGATGAGGAGGCAGAGGCGGCCGCAAAGGTGTGGGGGCATGCGAGCCGTGTCTGATGCGGAGACCTGGTGGACCCTTGCCGACTGCCCTCTGGCTGCACGCACCACCCTGGCTGTGGCACATGCGGCTTCCTGCCCGCCTCACCACACCCTCATCCGCTTGCAGGCGCTGCGCAAGCGCAGAAGAGGTGCTGACGACTTCGACTCTGACGACAGCGACATGGAGGACCTCCGAGGTGGGTGCTGACCTGGCAGGGATGGAGGCGCCAGCCAGCGCTGGTGGCCTTGGCCTCGCTCACTTGAGTCATTCTGCTTGCTGTGGCCACGGCAGCACAGCTTGCTGTGGCCACGGCAGCACTGCTTGCTGTGGCCACGGCAGCACTGCTTGCTGTCGCCGTGCCAGCACGCACATGCAGCTGCGTGCACCGCCGCCGCTGCTGCTGCAGGCATCGCTGGCCTGGACGCCGCCATGCGTGCAGCCGGCAAGTCGAAGAGCGTGCGCTTCGCTCAGTCCATCGCCACCAGCCTGGGCGGCAAGAGCCGCGCCAGCAGCGCCAGCATGCGCAGCAAGGCCAGCGCAGCCTCAAAGGTGGGCCCCGGGAGATCTCACATTCAACGGGGGTCTTGCGCTTGTAGCGGTGGCCGGAGTGCCCCGGGGGGATCTCACATCCAACGGGATACACGCACATGCTTCGTAGTTGCGCCCTGCCAGGGCAGTACCCAGGCAGTGATGCTGCATGCCCCAGCCAGGCTGGCATCAGCCCCCACAGCGGCGTGCACATGTGTGCTGAGCAGCCGTCATGACACTGCCCCCTGCAGGGCAAGCAGGCCCAGCACTCCGGCGACCGCTACAAGCCCAAGACCAAGGGCACGCAGGGGGATGTCAAGGGCAAGCAGGCGGTGGAGCCCTACGCATACTGGCAGATGGACCGCAGGTGGGGTGGATGAGGGCGTGCGCACGTGTGTCGGCCGCGGACCTGGTGGTGCAGGTCACCGGGTGTGACGCTGCATGCCACAGGTGCCGTCGGCATGCCAACGCCGCCTGCGCCGCCTGAGCTGCGCCTGCGCTCGTGCGCTACTGCCGTCCCGGGCTCGAGCCCTGCAGCATCCTCTGCCCCTGCAGGATGCTCAACCGCCGCCGCGGCAAGCAGGCCAGTGCCAGCAAGGGCCTGTCCGGGGTGGTCAAGGGCGCGCAGGCGGGTGTGCTGAAGGGCGCCAAGGCCAAGCGCCAGCAGGCCGCCAACAAGCGCGCACGGCGATGATCCGAGTGGCGGCAGGGTTGCTCATCAGCGACAGGTGCCCTGCAGGTCCCAGGGACAAGAGACGGGCCTGTAAATTGCCTGACCATCGTAGCTCTGCACAGCTGTGACAGCCTGTTCTGGTCTGTTTGTGCCGTCGCGCCGCTCGGGAGTTTGCACGCGCATCCGCCCAGGTGTTAGTTGGAATCCCCGCAGTTGCCTGGCCGACTAGGGCATTGCAGCCATATTTGCTTGACACGCGCTGCTGTTGGATCCGGACCGCGCTGGGTGCGGAGGACCAGAGTCAAAAAAAAACTTTCTGACACTGCGACCCAGCCATGCAGCGCGCACCGGTAGGCATCACCAGTATGGGAGATTGCATTGACCAGGCAGCATTGATCGTCCATGCCTCCTGGCTGACACGGCGTCCGGGCGCGGCTGCAGGTCCTGAACAAGGCCCGCCGCGTGGCCGGCATGCCCCCGGTGCCAGGGGTGTGCCTGGTTCAAGCAGTGAGACCTGTTGCTGGCAGGTAAATGCAGCCAGCTGTCGACGACTGCTGACGTGGTTTCGTGCGGCGGCTCACTCGGCATGGCTCACATGTCGTCGCACGCCCCGCCCGCCGTCGCCCGCCCCGCAGCCGCCACCTGCAGCCCCGGGATCGCCTGGGACAGCGTGTCCAGTACCGCAATGACAACAACAACCGCCGTGACATAGTTGCACGGCCAGAGTCCCCGGATGTCCCTCGTATGAAGGAGCAGCTGGCCAGGCAGGCCAGGGAGGAAGCGGTGGGTGCAAGCAGATTGTGCCTGCAGCCGATGACTGGACAGCAGCTTGGCGGCAGCAGTGGCCAGCTCACAGGCTGCCGTAGGGTGCCGGGCCTCAGGAACTTACATTCGACAGACAAGCAGTGCGCTGTCGGTGCACTGCAACCCCTGGGGTGGCCTGCCGGCTGCAGGCTGACACGCCAACAGAGGTGCCAGCTGCAGCTGCAGCACCCGCTGCAGCGCCAGCAGACGAGTACAACTACTCACCAGAGTTTGTTCGGCGCCGCATGCTGGTGTTCGCGGGCCTTGTCATCGGGTGAGCACCCACCTGCCATCAGCTGCCTGGCATTGCCATGCGTTGCCAGCGCGGAGCGGCAAGGGCGGTGCTGCTCTGTTGCAGCACAGCACGCGATTTCGACATCGCTGGAAACCTGCACGCGTGTGTCAAACCTCCCTGCCTCCGCACCCCTGCCTGCAGCTACACCACGTTCTACCTGACGCGCGGCAGCCTGACCTACACCGCTCCGCTGCTGGTGGCTGACCCCGCCCTGGGGCTGGACATCAAAGCCATCGGCGCAATGACCTCCATCTTCCCCATGGTGCGCTCATGCTGACTGTGCGTTTCGCATGCCCAAGCATAGCCATGCCAACACCAGCAGTGCGCAGCGCCTGCATGGCTCACCACAAACCAGCATGCACGCACGCATGCACCAACAAGCCTTGCACCGCCCTGCTGCGCAGGCCTATGGCGTGTCCAAGTTTGTGTCGGGCGTGCTGGGCTCGCAGTTCAGCGCACGGCTGCTGCTGGGCTGCGGCCTGATGGCCACCGCTGCAGTCAACCTGGCGTTTGGGGCGTCCAGCACGCTCACCTGGTTCTGTGTGCTGTGGGGTCTGAACGGCATGCTGCAGGTGCGCCGCGCCAGGCGTGGCCAGCTGCCGCAGCCAGCTGCGCAGTCGGCAGCGGCAGATGTGGCGACCTGGCTGCTCTGGGTTGGCGATGGCTCGGGGAGGTGTTGGAGCAGCACACCTGCCAAGGGTTGTCAGGTGCTTTGCCGCGGATGATCATGCTGAGCGACGGCCCTGCAACGCGCAATTGCGTCCCGCACTGCTGCAGGGTGTGGGTGCGCCCACCTGCGCCACCATCCTGACACGCTGGTTTGCCAGCAAGGAGCGCGGCACCTACTGGGGCATGTGGAACATTGCCCACAACCTGGGAGGCTTCCTGGCACCCATCATCGTGGGTGAGTGGCGGCGGGCTGACCCGCCAGCATGATGCGGCCTGGGACAAGCAGATGCCGACGGCCATGCGTGGGGAGGGGGCAGGCTCGGTGATTGTCGCTGCAGCAGGTCTGGTGGCGGTGCCCGCGAGGAAGCTAGTGCTGCCATACGTGCGGCCCAGCATGATGCGCTCGTGTCCAGGGCGTGGATGGCGGCTGCTGGTCTTGCAGGCGGCTGCGCCATGGCTTTTGGCTGGCGCTGGGGCATGTGGGCGCCAGGCCTGATTGGCTGTGTGGTGGGCCTGGGCGTGCTGGCGGCCGTGCGCGACAGGCCACAGGACAGCGGGTTCCCGCCCGTCGACAGTAAAGCAGAGGCAGCGGCTGCCAAGGTGGGTGCCAGGCTGCCCGCTGCGCGCCTGCGCAGCTGCTGCTTGCAAGCTGTATCAGAGCCCCTGCAACCCGTCCAGCTTGCAGCCTGACCTGACCGCTGCATGCAGCACTCACCGTGCCCTGCCCTGACCTGCATGGCCTGTGCCCAGGCTGCCGAGAGCAAGGCCAGCGACGCCAAGGCGCCTGCGCCCGCCCAGGGCGCGGCCGCAGGCGCGAGCGCCCAGGCCAGCATGATGGATGCCATGAAGACGGTGCTGCGCATGCCCGCCATCTGGGCCCTGGCCTTCACCTACTTCTTCATCTACGTGGCAAGTGACGGCCCCCGGGCAGACCCGGAAGCTGCGCAGCGCTCGTCTGCCTGTGCTCTGCCGCTGCCATGGGGCTGCACGGTCAGGGCCAGACCTGCTTGTGTGCGCTGAGGGGCGCCGCCCTGCAGTGCGGCTGGGCGGCACACAGGGCCCACCCTCACAGGCCACACAGCTCAGCCATGCCAGACAGCAAGCGCACCGGACGGGCATCTCCTGGCCCTCAGCAGCATGAACACTGCGTGCACGCCGCTCCCAGGCCACCTGCTGCCCTGCACTGCTGCCAAGCCCTGACCCGCGCCCACTCCTGGCCGCGCGCCCGCAGGTGCGCCAGGGTGTGACCAGCTGGCTGGTGTTCTACCTCATGGCCGAGAAGGGCGCGGGCGATGCGGCCTCCGCCGGTGAGCTGCGCCTGCTGCAGCATTGTGCACCATCCGCGGGCCGGCTGTGCTGCTTGCTGCTGGCGCATCACTCCCGGCGCGCGTCACTCCCGGCGCGGCGCCTCACGCGACCTGCACATGCGCTGCCTGGCGACAACGCCCACCGGCTGCCCGCCGGGCCCAACCCTCCGCCCCCTCTCCCTGTGCAGCCCTGAGGGTGAGCGGCCTGGAGCTGGGTGGCCTGGCGGGCAGCATGGTAGCGGGCGCACTGTCCGACCGTGCCATCCGCAACGCCAAGGGCGGCGCGGGCCATGTGGGCAAGCGGGTGCAGGTGCGGCGGTGCTGGGGCTGGGGCTGACGGCGCTCAAGGGCACCCTGGCTGCCTCGGGCTGCAGTCTGGCAGCCTTCATGTGCTGCTTGAATTTGAGTGCAGCTTGGCTGCTTGGTGTGGTCCACCAGGTGTGTTGGCGGGGGTGGGTGCTGCCATGGCACCATGGCGCATCCGTCGCGCCCATTCCCGCACCTCGCTGCCTGGCGGTGTGCAGGTGATCATGGCGTACACCGTCGCCATGGCGGGCGCGCTGGTGGCCCTCAAGGCGGTGCCCGCCACCTCCACAGCCCTGCAGTGGGTGGCCATCGCCGCCCTGGGCTTCACCATATACGGGCCCCAGATGCTCATCGGGCTGACTGGCGCGGAGCTGGTCGCGCCGGGGGCGGTGGGCGCCAGCCAGGTGGGCGGACGGCGGCAGCGGCGGCGCTACCCGGGCGTGCACGGGAAATCAGCACAGCAGCACACCTCAAACAGGCGATGCATGCACATGCTTGTGCGCTGGGCCCGCCCTTGTGCTGACAAGGGCTCGCATGTGCAGGCACGGGAGGCGCCCCCACACCCCAGCTGCTGACCTGACCCTCCGTCTCCGCCTGCAGGGCATCCTGGGCTGGATTGCCTATCTGGGCGCCGCCAACGCCGGCATCCCGCTGTCCCACGTGGTCAGCAGTGCCGGCTGGAACGGATTCTTCACAACGCTCCTGGGCGCGTGCGGAGTGGCGCTGCTGCTGCTGTCCACTGTGGCCAACGCGCAGAGCTACAACCAGCGTGTGGCGGCTCGCGCAGCATCGGCCTGACGGTACATTGGGAGCGGGGTGGGCGCAGGAGGGTGGTTCAGTGATCAGGAGTTGACAGCTGGGGGTTGGAGTTGCATTCCGAGTGATCGCTTGCGGGGCACTACTGCTAAAGATGCATGCTGAACATTATTGCCAATCGTCACAGTTGCATGTTGCATGCTGAACGCAAGGCTTGCTGGACACAGCTGTGGGTGTGACAGCCTGCGGGCTCATGGCAGCAGCTGTTGGAGCTGCGCCAGCAGGCAGGCCAGCCCGCCCTTGCACGCCAGCCGCGGGGCGTGCATGCAGTCCGGCCACCTCATCCTGGTGCTGAGATTGATTGTGTCCTTGGTGCAGCGGCTCATGGCAACGGCAGCGTACGCAGTCTGCTGACTGACATGGCATACATGCCGCCTGTAGCCGCTGCAGCATGAGAAGCGCGGTGCAGCGAAACTCCAGCCGCCTAGGTAGTGCATCCTGGCGGCGGGACCCCAGGCGACAGCATGTGCGCAGCCGCCTTTTGTGCTGGCCCCCTGCAACATGGGGTGCATGGCTGTCGGCATGCATGGCTGCAGGCACGCTTTGCCTTTCGCGTCCCTGTGCTGCCGGCGGGTGTGTCTCCGGGCCCGGATGGGTCAAAATGCGAGCTGCTGTTCGACCTGCAGCATGACGGTGCTGCACCTATAGACTATCTCTTCCTGGTGGGCTGCGCTCAGCCTTTGCTTTGATTTTACTTGCAAGCACTTGCAGTGCTCGCGCTCCTTGGTGCTTGCAGCGGGCATGATGTGTTGCAGCCAGGCAGGCAGCTGCCTGGCCGGCGCAACCTGGAACACAACCACCCCATGCATGGTGCCTGCGTGGCCCTCCAACGCGGCTGTTGCAACGTCGGTTGCTACCTATCAACTGCATTGTAGCAGCCTGGCTGTGCAGCTGACTGTGTTGTAAGCACTCTGCGCAAGCCCAGGTTTCCAAATACAATGTACCGCGTGGCAGTGCGCGCCCTGGCGCTGACCAGGCCGCAACCTGGACTCACAACCACCCCACGCATCAGTGGTGCGACGCATCATCATTGTTCAGCATGCGATGCCACCGCTGCTGGGCTTTCCCTTAGCGTAGCCAAGGAGATTTGGGATGTCCAGGGTGCCGGCGCTGCAGACTTTGCCCGACATGCTGGGGATGGGCCGGGCACTGTTGGTGATGGCGGCCCTGATCTCAGCTGGTGTGGCTCCAGGGTTCTTGGCTGCGTACAGGGCTGCTGCGCCGGCGACGTGGGGGGAAGCCTGCAGCGACACCCGGCAAGCCCCATGAAGCGCACTGCATGCCCAGGGGGCGGGGGCCCTTTGTGATGACATCACCACCCCTGGCGCGCTGGCATGGCCTCCACCGCCTGCTGCTCACCATGGAGGTGCCGCCATAGGCGGCATAGCAGGCATTCGAGCCTCTGCATGGCACGCTGGACCAGATCCGAGTACCAGGGGCACCTGCGGCCACACATCACTGAAGCCTCATGCCGTGCGCTGCGAAACGCCGGCCCCGGGCATGCAGCCTGTGCACCACTCCCCAGGCAAGCTGATGACCCAGCATGCAGACTAAGCCCGCCTCGCAGGGTAGTGCTGAGCTGTGGGTGCTGAGCATGGCCACTGCTAGCCACCACCTCGCTCACCGATGTGCACACGCTGCGCGCCATAGTTGCTGAAGCTGCTCATGGTGCCATCGCTGTTGATGCTGGCAACGTTGATCTGGTAGGGTGTGTTGTAGTAAGCTGGATAGGATGGCTGTGCGTCCACGTCAAGAGCGCCTGCGTGAAGTGTTCAGGCAGCATGTGCTCAGCTTGCGTCCCCTGCTGCGACCCCTCGCTGCTGAGCGTGCAAGCAGGTGCAGCAGCACGCAACCTCTGGCCCGCGTCCTTTGCTGATGGCATCCTGCAAATGGACTCACTGTTGCCAGCAGCAAAGACGGACAGGATGCCTGCCAAGCCTGACCGCTCGATGGCATCCTTCAATGCCTGTGAGAACCCGCCGCCGCCCCCTGCAGCCCACACCAAGAACCCTGATGAACTGGCCAGTGGAGCACCAATCCACGACCCAGGCAGCTGCGCTCCAGCAGGCCCCCAATACACCAGCACACCAGCATTAGAGCAGTGGACAGCACGCCAGGAGGGTGGCGATGGCGATGCAGGCGTCAAGCGGCTGGCATGTGCAGCTCACAAGAGTTGTTGATAACCCTTAGGTTGATGCCCTTGGTCTTCAGGCCTGTCAAGTAGTCAAAGGCCTTGATGGCATTTGCGGTGCTGCCGCCGGCTTTGCCCAGGAACTTGGCACTGACCACCTTGGCATGCGGGGCCACGCCCGCCACGCCCTTGCCGTTGTTACGCTCACCGGCAATGGTGCCTGCAGGAGGGAGCAGGCGACGCGTTTCCAGGCGGCTGGCTGGTTCCCAGGCGGCTGGCTGCCCGATCGGCACCCATGGCTGCTGCCGCATGGCAGAGCACCACGCACATGCCCATGCAGCAACAGACCCCATCCCTTCGCAGCAGCGCGCAGCCACCCGGCCCGGGGTTGTACATCAGCGTGGGTGTGGCAGGCAGCGACAGCTGCGCTGCACCCAGCACCCACCGGCCACGTGTGTGCCATGGGCATCTGCATTGCCGGCGTTGCCGCCATCGTAGATGGTGTTGTCCTTCCCCACAAAGTCCCATCCGTTGATGTCATCGATGAAGCCATTGCCGTCATCATCAATGCCGTTGCCTGCCGTCTCGCCTGCAAAGATGGTCGAGGCAACATGCGGCGTTCACGGAGGCCGTTCGTCATGGCACTGTAGACAGGTATCGCGTATCGCGAGCACGCAGCGCGCCCGACGATGCTGGCATACATGGCGTACACAGTGTGTGCAGTGGCCTGACCTGGGTTGATCCACACGCGGGGTGAGAGGTCTTCGTGAGTCAGCATGACTCCTTCGTCAATCACGCCCACGACGCTGCGTGCAGCGTATGCGGCCAGCCATGGGGATCTGGGTGCTGGCATCCATTGCGCAGTCTGGCAGCCCGGTGCAGTCACTGCTTGCAAATACCAGGGCACGGATGGCAGCAGCAAGCAGCGCTGGAAGCGGCATCCACTCACACAGCATCGCCTGTGTCCCCTGCTGCCCATGCGTCTACCGCTCCGCAGCCATAGTTGTCAGGGCTGCTCTTGCTCGAGTACATGCCCCACAGGCTGCCGTTTGTAGCAAATGGGTCGTCACTGCTGATGACCTGATGGCTGTGGTAGATGAAGTTGGGCTCCACATACTCCACGGCTGGGTCACGCCCGTTGCCCTTGATCTTGATGGCCCCGGCTGCCTGCCCAGTGCTGCGGCCGCCGCTGGGGTTGACCTGCACGCAGCGATAGCCGCAGTTCCCTCAGGCGTCATCACATGTGCTGGCTGCCAGATTATGGCAGTGCTAGAAGGATGCAGCAACGCCCTGCAGGATGCACCACTGGTGGCAGCACCAGCACGCGGCGGCGGGCCGCCGGCAGGCCCTGTGCCTGCCGCCAGCTCACCTTGACCAGCACCAGGTCACCCGTGTCCTTGCCATTATCGTTCCGCACTTTCTCCAGCTCCTTGGCGCCTCCCCTGGTCAAGATGGCATCCTGCTCAGCTGAGCTCACCCCAGGTGCAAACTGCACCAGTGCCTGCAGCGCGGGCAGAGCAGGCGCAGCCACGGCTCAGTAGACGTTTGGAACAGGGCTGGGCTGGAGCTGCTCCTGCTGGCGCTCAGGCAAGGCCCACACACCAAAAGGCAGCAGGCCAGGCTGCTGGGCCATGTGCGTGGTCTGTCAGGCACCCTGGCGCATGGCGTGGATCATCCCAGCGGCCGGCGCACCTCTCCGGGCTTGCGGGGGTGCGCCTTCCATACTTTGTCGTCGCCTTCCGCCACATCCTCGGTGAGCAGGCGCAGCGCCTCAGGCGGTGGTGCCACCGGCTGCCCACCGGCTTGGCCGTGGCCGTTGCCGGGTGTGTTGTCCTTACCGGCACCCGGGGCGCTGTCCTCGGTCTTGAGGATGTCCATCAGCTGCTGCTGCAGCTCGCCCGCCGGCGGGCGCGCATGGGCGATGCCGCATCCAAGCGCCAGCAGCGCCAGCAGGGCAACCGGGCGCGCCATGCCTGGCCTGGGTGTGCAGGCGCTTGCAAGAGCCTGCATGGCAGAGAGATGGCATGATGCGCGTTCAGGTGAGCAAGCTGCGCACGGGCCAGCCGGCCTGGCCTGCAGCAGGGTCGGCTGACGCGGCGCGGGGCCTGGCGCGTCGGGACCCGCGACACACGGGTCGCGCGCCGGCGCAGCCTCGCCAGCCGCTGCGATCCGGCGGCGGGCGCACAGAGCAGTTGCTGGTGTCATGCATGCTCAGATCCGCCTGCTGCAGGCGGCTTTGAACAGCAGCCTGGCGGTCTCACCTGTGAGTCAGCTCGCGACTGGACTGGTGGTGAGCTTGATCGTGGGTTGGAGCCAAACAATGCTGACAGCAGGGGCGTTGTGTCGAGCAGATTGTGGGCGCCGCTGCTTCCAGGCCGCTTCCGGGGCAGCTGCGCAACTTCCCGGAAGTTCCGGGGCCCAGCTCCGAGACGCTCGCAGGCTCGCAGTCAGCGCGCATCTCATTGCATTGCACGTGTGAGTGCAGGCACTGTGTGATCACGGTGCCTCTGGGCGGGGCCGCCAAGCGCTGGAACCAGAGCAGTCGCAGTTGGAGCATCGTGTGCCGCCCCGGCCCGCCCTGCCCGCCCCCGCCTCTGATCTGCCTGTCCGCGCTGTCCCGCACTCCCGCTGCACTTGGCTCCCTTGCGCGAGTTGGCAAGCAGGAATGCAGGGTTACGCCTGAGGGTGCAAGCTGCATGTGCAGCTGCTTGCAGCACGCCCCCCCCCCCTGCCTGGGGCTGCTGGGGCCCAGGAGCTGGAGCCTCAGGCACTACCACTGGGGTAGGCTTTCTATGTGTTTCTATGTGTGATGGCAGCGCATTACACACAATATCTACAACACACAATCATCTACAACACGTGCAGTCGGGCTGTTGTTGTGACGATGTGCACGCCAGCGCAATCGGCCGGGGTGTTGTCCTCCTGTGACTAATTCAAGGCGGGGGACGCCCCGGTGCGGCTGCGCCCCCCGCCACCCCCCCCCCCTTTGAAACACACAGGTAGCCACACTTGCACTCTGCTTGCTGGCTCACTCATGCATATCAGTGCTGTCATCAGCCCCTCGTTCCAAGTAAGCGTCGCGCATGGCCCCGCACGCCTAGTGTCGCACACACAGCACACCCAAAGGTGCAGCCTGCCGCCGGGCGCGTTGGATGTGCCCCCGGGCGCGTTGGATGGCCCGCACATACAGCACTTGGGTGCTCACGGCGAAACGCGGCTTGAGGCATATATCGACAGCGCATATCACCCAGCATACCAAGATCGACAGGCGCAAGCCACGCGTCAGCGGTGAGCTGCTGATCCCACGAGGCTGACTGGTGAGTGGCAGTTTTTTTGTTGCATCCATAGCTTCTGGCGGCTAAAGCTTAAGCATTGCCTTGACGTCCAGCCTGCCATTGGTGGACACAAGGTCCAGCAAGCCGTCCGTGTACGCTGCATTATCGAGGATGGCAGCCTTCATCTGTGCCACTGAGGGGAGGGTTCTCTGGGCTTCCGGCACTCCCGTTTGGGCATCCATGTGCTGTTGAGCGTACAAGGCGGCGGCGCCAGCAACATGCGGAGCGGCCTGCAGCAACCATGATTGCAGCAGGTGGTGTCAGCAGTGCGTGGCAGCTGCCCTGGGCACGAGACAGCGGGTGGCAGGGTGCAGCCCCGGGGTGCTGGGCTCCTGCGCGAGGCGGTTGCGTGCCGTGCAGCAGCCAATCAGTAGTCAGGGTGCTGGCCGCCGGCTTTTGTAACACGCAGCAGCCCGTGCAAGGGGTTTGGAAGGCAGGCCTTCAGCTGCCCACCATGGATGTGCCCGAGTAGGATGCGTAACAGGCGGTCGACCGCAAACATGGCACACTGGAAGTAATGCTGCTCCCGGGGGCGCCTGCAGGCAGTACAAAGCACGCACGCATGCACAGTTGTGAAAGCGCGGGCTAGCAGTGTAGTGGCCTGTATAATTGCCGCCAACCCCGTTTCCCTGCCCCGCACAGGCAGCTGCGTGCACATCATGCCCATGAACGGCGGCTGGCAATGTGCCCGAGGTCACAAGCAAGGTCACCCCGTGCCGGATCCCGGTGTCTGCCGGCACGACACGTCACCAGAGCCGGTGACCCTCACCTATGTGCACCAAGTCCTTGCCAAAGTTGCTGAAGCTGCTCCTGTCGCCGTTGCTGGTGATGCTGGCCACATTGATCTGATGCACAGAGTTGTATGCAGGTGGGTAGGATGGTGTGACTTGCAAGTTCCAATTGCCTGCACACCCACGAACGAGGCATGTCATGTGTCCATCAGTTGCGTTGGTGCACCTACGCTGGCAGTGCCGTTGCCTGCTGCTTAGCATTGCTGGTGCGCATGCATTGCCAAACCTGCGGCCCGCCCCATAGCAGAGGGTGTGTTGCGGGTGGCCCGGCATGGGCGACTCACTGTTGCCAGCAGCAAAGACGGACAGGATGCCCGCAGCCCCGGCCGCATTGATGGCATTCAGCAGCGCCTGAGAGTAGCCACCACCGCCCCCTGCAAGCCGAGCCAGCAAGCATGAATTATTGGGAGTTCTCCGAATGGCCCGGTTGCTGCTTGCTGCAGCGTGCTGCAGTCGGCCCATGAGCCACACAAGGTGGCTGCCGAGCGAGCAGAGGTGTCTGCCGTCTGCCCTGTGTGTGTTTCTGTGACTGACTCTCACAGGAGTTGTTGATAACCCCCAGCATGACTCCTCTATTCCTCAGCGCTGTCAAGTATCCGTAGGCCTCGATCGCGCCCGCGGTGGTCCCGCCCCTTGAACCCAGGAACTTGGCACTGACCACCCTGGCATCAGGGGCCACGCCCGCCACGCCCTTGCCGTTGTTGCGTGCACCGGCAATGGTGCCTGCAGGAGGGAGCACGCAACGCAACCCAAAGAGCCGCTGGCTGGCTGACCGAGGTGGCATGCACTGCTGCCACCTCGACGACTGGCAGGTCGGCCACCACGCGGGCCCGTGCTGCTGATGCCCGGGGACCCACATGCGACCGCTGCATCAACCCTCTACCCCACCCGATTCTGGCACCCAGCCGGCTCAGCCGGCTCAATCTGCACATTGGCATGGGCGCTGCAGGGGGCGGCAGCCCAGCACCCAGCACCCAGCACCCAGCACCCAGCACCCAGCACCCAGCACCCAGCACCCAGCACCCAGCACCCAGCACCCAGCACCCAGCACCCAGCACCCAGCACCCAGCACCCAGCACCCAGCA
>Ga0315908_10001745_pt1 | contig 16180 bp, 15 predicted proteins | sample LakEriMetagenome_12_FD_203520 | JGI IMG/M metagenome (GOLD analysis project Ga0315908, IMG submission 203520) | Freshwater fungal communities from buoy surface, Lake Erie, Ohio, United States - Buoy 4 MA124 | ecosystem: Environmental > Aquatic > Freshwater > Lake > Lake biofilm | place: USA... | reverse complement strand
TTTAGTGCGAGGCTGACAGTAATAACCAAAAGCACAATCCAGGCAACTATTACTTGCCAAGCATTGCGCGCAGAGAAAAGGCCTAATTTGTATAACAGGGTAGCCAAAGACAATTCCATTTCGGTAGCTGGTGCTTAAAGGGTCGAATTAGTAATTGGCCCAAGAGCTATTTTAACCCACTCAGTTTATTGCCTAAGTTCACATTCCCCAGTTCTCAGCAATTTCGGAGATTAGTCCTGGTCTGAATCCTCTGAAGCGGCAGGGGTTGGAACAGGAAGACCAACTACCACTAGTTTGATTGCTTCAATTCGGACAGCCTCGGGAAGCGGAAGCATCGTGGCTGAGGCGATTACGCCTTGAGAGTCCTGGCGAAGTAAATACCTGGCTGCAGTTCGAACCAGGGTGTTGTCCCCACCACAAAGCCCCAAGCTCACCGCATAGATGGCCTGATAAGGAGCAAGAGCCTCAAAGGTTCCCTGTTCTGGGGTTGGCTCGATAGCAGGATCCAAAACTACTTCCAAACCGTTTTCGCCAGTGGTTGCAACCAACTGAGTTCCAGCCGAAGAAATTGATCCGTTGTCAGCAAAGATAAGTGATTCGTAGTCCCCAGGAGTAGTGAAAAGCGAAACAATGGCAGAGCCCATGTAGGTAGCTGCGCTAAAGCTAGAGATCCCGATAGAACCTTCTTCCATCGGCATTGCAAGTTCGCCTTCGGTGACGCCGGACGCATCCGAAATAGCATCAAGAACCAGTGGCTCGCCGGCAAGGCGACCAATCCATTCGGCTAGGGCGTTCTTGGCAGAAACGGTTGCCTGAGCGGGCAAAACAATAGGAATATCTGGGAAGACATAGCCTTCGTTGTTTACCGCAAGCGCGGGGTCTGCCCAGCTGGTGATCGAGCCATTGAAGATTCCAACGATTTGAGTCGGATCTAGGAACACTTCCAAGATATCTGGAATGTTGACAACAAGTACTGCCGCATCCAGTGCTACTGGAACCTGCTCGAAGGCTTCGCAGCGAGTGGCAATAAGGGAGGACTCTCCGATAACTAGATTCGCATCGGCACTGAATTCATCAGTGGTCGTGATGGTCATATCGGTGCATCCAATTGCTACAGAGTCTGTCCAGCCGAATCCAACGTCTGTGATTGACTCTGGGATACTCAGAGAAACATCACCTGTTTCACATTGAATTTCTAGCTCGGCCTGGGCGATTCGAAGGTTCTCCGGCATTGGAGGATCGCAAGCTGTAAGTGTAAGGCTCAGTGCTATCGCGATAGCAATCACCGAAGCGGTCCTACGAGTGCGCATTTTTCTCCCTGCTTAGTCAACCACAAAAGCGCGACCGAAACCGATCGCGCTTTTGCAGCTGGATGAAACTATTTTTCTAATTACTTGATCTTTGCTACTAGCTGTAGAGCCTTGGTCTTTAGTGTGCCGCTGATTGCAACGTAGCCAGTCTTTGCAGCTTCCTTTGGTGCACATGTGTTAAGGAAGTATGTGAAGTAGTCCTTCACAGCTAGACCCTTGCTTGCATTATTGGACTTCGTTGGGGCCAAACCGTATGAAACTAGGGTCAGGTTGTAGCCACCAGATACTCCCTGGATGTAATTGAATTTAACGTCACCGAGGGTACCAATAGGGTTGGCTGCTAGGAAACGAGCTGAAGCTGAAACGGTTGGCTTGATGAACTGTCCAGCACCGTTCTTTACTGATGCGTAGCTAAGTCCAGCGGTCATAACGTCTGCTAGGTCAGCGTAGCTAATTGAGTTAGCTAGACCTTGTACTGTTGTGACGATACCCGAGTTCTTTGAAGCTCCGGTTCCCTTGGTGCTTCCAGAAGCGTCAGCCCAAGCATCGGCTGCCTTCCAAGATCCACCAGCGGTCTGCCTCATGTACTCACCAAAGTTGTTTGTGGTACCAGAATTGTCTGAACGGTATACAATCTGGATGGCCGAGCTTGGAAGCTTGGATGCTACAGCTGAGTTTACAGCCTTGATCTTCGCGTCATTCCAGACGGTGATTGTGCCGGTAAAGATTTCGCTAATTAGCTTTGGTGTTAGGTTCAAAGTCTTTACACCCGAAACGTTGTAAACGATCGCGATCGGTCCACCGATCAACGGAACGTAAGTGAAGTTCGCAGGGGCACCTGAACTGTAAAGAGAGTCGCTTGAACCGAACTGAGTTGAGCCGGCCGCAAACTGGGTTTTACCAGTTCCAGAACCGGTTGAAGTGTATGTAACACTGTCTTCCGATGCAGCTGAGTATCCTGCGATACAGGTCTGGTGCATTGAGTTGCTGTAAGACGCTCCCGAACCCATGATGGTCTCTTTGGCGTAGGCAGCTGGAGCAACAAGAGTAATGCTTGCTACCAGTGCGCTGGCTACAAGAATTCCGCTAATCTTTCGCATTTATTCTCCTTGGTTTTTACTTTTCTCGACTTGAGATATCTACAGTCAACGGGTTTTAGGTGAATTACCCATGTTTACCATCTCAACTCAAGGGGAATTGAAGGTGAACAATTGGTTACCCGAAGTGACCATTGACGTAATCATTGGTGCGTGGGTCTACCGGCATTCCAAAGACTTGATCTGTGTCACCAAACTCAACCACGTAGCCGGGCTGATTATCATCGGCCAGAAAGAACGCTGTCCGGTCTGCAACTCGCTGGGCCTGCTGCATGTTGTGGGTCACTATGACAATGGTCATGGACTCCTTGAGTTCCAAGATGGTCTCTTCGATGCGTCTTGTGGAGCCTGGGTCTAGGGCGGAGCAAGGCTCGTCCATTAAAAGGACTTCTGGGTTCATGGCCAAGGACCTTGCAATACAAAGGCGTTGCTGCTGACCACCGGATAAAGACAAAGCCGGCTCGTCGAGGCGGTCCTTGGATTCGTTCCACATCGAAGCGCGCTTTAGAGACTCCTCAACTAGATCGTCTGAGATCTCGTTCTTGCGGCCTGAGAGCCTAAGTCCAGAAATGACGTTTTCTTTGATGGACATGGTCGGGAAAGGGTTTGGCTTCTGGAAAACCATTCCCACCCTTAGGCGAACTGTGCTTGGATCCACCGACTGGTCGTAGACGTCCTGACCATCCAGAATTACAGAACCTGCAAGACCTGCGCCTGGGATTAGCTCGTGCATGCGGTTCAGGGTTCTAATAAAGGTTGACTTACCGCAGCCGGATGGGCCAATCAGGGCGGTGACCTTGTTGTTTGGGAACTGAAGCGAGACGTCTTTGAGGACATGTCTTTCACCGAACCAAACGTTGATGTCTTTGGCCTCTAACTGGAACGTGGAGTTTGTCATGATTTTTCCTTTGTCTTGGCCTTTTTAGGTCTTGAGATAAAACGTGCTGTTCCGAAAAGAATTCCAACAACTAGCAGTAGCACCAGGGCAGCGCCCCAGGCTCTTTGAATGCTGGTGTCAAAACCTAGAGAGATGTAGTTGTAGATGTAAGTCGGCAGAGTTGCAAGTCCTCCGTTGAAGATGTTGATGCTGGTGCTGTTAGCGGCAAAAGTTGTAGTTAGCAATGGAGCAGTTTCTCCGATTACTCGTGCCACTCCAAGCAGGATTGCTGTCACAACCCCCGACTGAGCAGCAGGAAGGGTGACCATCAAAAATGCTCGCCAGGACGGTGCTCCAAGTCCAAGAGCCCCATTTCTAAGCTCCTGCGGGACAAGCTTTAAGGACTCTTCGGTTACTCTTGCAACTGTTGGAAGCATGAGTGGAACAAGAGCCAAAGACCCAAGCCATCCGGCATAGGACGAAATACCTGTTACAACCAGCATCGAGTAGACAAACAATCCAGACACAATCGACGGCAGTCCCGAGATCGCCTGAAGCAAAACCCGAATATACCCTCGGCTTTTTGCCCTTGTCTCAGTCAGGTAAACACCGGTTGCAACACCGAGTGGGATAGTCACCAGTGTTGATAGACCTACCACCAGAAGTGTTCCCAGGATTGCGTGGCCCACTCCACCAATTTCAAGACCTGTGGTTGGGGTCACGTAAACGTTGTTTTGGTATAGGAAGTGCGGGCTGAGGGCGGCAAATCCTGCTTCAACTACCGACCACAATACCGATAACAACAGCACCATCACGAAGGTTCCCAAGAAATAGGTAACAACAATCAGTGCCGCATCTGGAACGCCGCGTCTTCCCTTGAGAATAAAGCCCGCAATCGCAATCGTAATTAGCTGAAGAGGTAACAAGACAAGAAGGATCGAAACAATCAGATCCACCCCAGCAAATAGCCAGGCAGCCGAGGCGATGCCAATAGGTATCACGCTTGCAACTATCTGTATCAGCTTCGAGCGGCTGTCGGTCTTCCTCCAAGGCTCTGCCGTTTTAGGCCTTGCGACAGGATCGAGATTCATCGATTCCTCCAAGGCTGTGAGCGGTTGACGATAAACGAAGCAATGGTGTTGATCACAAGGGTCAATATAAACAAAACAACACCAGCGGCCAACAAGGCGCTAATTTCGGCCTCTTCAGCCTCACCAAACTTCGCAAGAATTAGCGAAGCAATAGCTCCACCTTCGGGAGAGATGATCTGGAACCAGTTGAAATTGTCGAAGACCAGGTTCAAAACAAAGAAGATTGCAACTGTTTCTCCAAGAGCGCGACCAAGACCCAGAAGAACACCACCGAGAATTCCACTGGAAGAAACCGGCAAGATAACTCTTCTAAAAGTCGATTCGCGGTTAGCACCAAGGGCAACCGAGGCTTTGATTAGGTCGTCATCAATCTGGCTAAAGATTTCTCTGGTCACGGAAGCAATGATTGGAACAATCATTACCGCAACAACGGTGCCGGCAATAAAAGGGGTTCGAAGGAAGTTTTCGGCGGTGTTGCTAAAGATAGGAATGAATCCAAGGGATTCATTCAGCATCTGTCCCCAATGGGCACCAACCGGGCTAAATACCGCAAGACCCCAGAGTCCGATAATTACCGAAGGAATTGCAGCGAGTAAGTCAACAAGAATTGTTGCCACACGAGCAATTGGCTTTGGTGCCATGAACTGAATGAAGTATGCCAGGGATATCGCCATTGGCACGGCGAAGGTAACACCAATCAATGAAACAAGGACAGAACCCCAAATCATCGGACCAATGCTGAATGTTGGAGGCTCATCAATTGCCACCCAACCGGTTCCAAATACAAAGTCGACTACACCCTGCTCCGCAAATGTTGGAAATGCTCTCCAACCCAGGAAAATCATGATCAAAATCAACAAAACTACCGATGAGTAGGCTGCTGCAGTTGAAATACCGAAGAACAGCCTGTCTTCGATCGTTGTGGGCTTAACTCGGAGTGTGCGCCTTACCGGTGCATCAGTGGGAGTTTGGGCCATGCCTCGATACTGAGGGCTAGGGGTGTCGGGCAGTTGAGTCTTTGGTTAACGCAAGGTGAACTTTCCTTGTAACCCTCAATGATTCATTGACCTTTAGGACCGCTATCCCCCGAAACCGGCAGGCCTGTTTCGGGCTAAACTTACATGGTTATCCGACGATAAACACCTGGAGAATTCGCCTAGTGGCCTATGGCGCACGCTTGGAAAGCGTGTTGGGTGAAAGCCCTCGGGGGTTCGAATCCCCCATTCTCCGCCAGCAACTCAGGTGCTAAAGCGCCTTGAGAATATCGTTGACCTTATCCTTGGCGTCACCAAAGAGCATCTTGGCATTTGGCTTATAGAACAGCGGGTTTGCTACCCCCGCATACCCAGAGGCCATAGACCTCTTGAACACAATCACGTTCTCAGCTTCCCAAACCTTTAGCACCGGCATGCCGGCAATCGGGCTTGATGGATTCTCAGTTGCCGCTGGGTTCACGGTGTCGTTAGCTCCAATAACCAAAACCACATTGGTCTTCGCTAGATCGTCGTTGATCTCATCCATTTCTAGAACGATATCGTAAGGAACCTTAGCTTCAGCTAGTAGTACGTTCATATGACCTGGTAGTCTTCCGGCAACCGGGTGAATACCGAAGCGAACTTCGACACCCTTCTCGCGAAGCTTCTTGGCAAGTTCTGCAACTGGATACTGAGCCTGAGCTACCGCCATGCCGTAGCCCGGTGTGATCACAACAGTCTTAGCGTTGGACAAAAGCTCGGCTACCGAAGCAGCGTCGGTCTCGGTGTGCTCGCCGACTTCCTCATCGGATTCGGAAGGAGCTTGGATACCGTAGCCGCCGAAGATAACCGAAACAAAGCTTCGGTTCATAGCCCGGCACATGATGTAAGACAGGTAAGCACCGGAGGATCCAACTAGGGCACCGGTGACAATTAGTAGGTCATTTCCTAGCAAGAAGCCTGTTGCCGCAGCGGCCCAACCTGAGTAGCTGTTCAACATCGAGACAACCACCGGCATATCTCCTCCACCGATGGAGGCAACCAGGTGCCAACCAAGGGCAAGAGCCAAAATTGTCACGGCAATCAGCAGTCCAAGAATTGGTGTGATCACGTAGGCAACTGTTAGAACAACAAAGCCAATCAATGCAAAAAGATTCAGCAGGTTCCTACCTGGAAGAATAAGAGGCTTTGAGCTCATCTTGGCTGAGAGCTTCAAGTAAGCAACGATCGAACCAGTGAAGGTCACCGCACCAATAAAGACTCCAATGAATACCTCGGCGCTGTGAACACCGGCCAGTTCAGGAGATAGCTCCTTGGCGTGAAGAGCCCCATTCCAACCAACTAATACTGCGGTTAGTCCTACGAAGCTATGAAACAGTGCAATAAGTTCTGGCATGCCGGTCATGGCTACAACCTTTGCGCGCCATAGACCAATTACTGCACCAATAGCTAGCGCAGCAACAAGAAGGCCAACACCAAGCAAAGTTGAATCGGTCCAAGAACCTGAAAGCGATAGCCAAACAGTGACCGCGATAGCGACCGTCATTCCGGCAATTCCGTAACGGATACCGGTTCTTCCGGTTTCGTGCTTGCTAAGGCCTGCAAGGCTCATAACGAACAAGAGTGCGGCCACAACATAAGCGGCGTTTGCTAAAGCTTGAGCGGTCATTACTTGTCTCCTCTCGTGAACATCTTGAGCATTCGAGAGGTGACAGCAAAGCCGCCAAAGACGTTGATGCTTGCAAGTAAGACACCAACAGCCGCAAGAATCTGAACCAGCAAATTAGTGTCGTTGATCTGCAAGATAGCTGCCACCACAACAATTCCCGAGATGGCGTTTGTCACAGACATCAATGGAGTGTGTAGAGCGTGGTGGACTTTACCGATCACATAGAACCCGATAACTACCGACAGCATCAGCACCAGAAAGTGCTGAGGCAGTGGTGCCGGTGCCAATGAAACAACGGCAAAAAGCGCAGCCATTCCGGCGGCAATCAAAGCCGCACGAGTTTTAAGCGACATGGTCTTTTTCTCAGGCATTGCAGCCGGTTCGGCCTTAGCTACCGGAGCTGCCGAGACCTGAACCGGTGGCGGTGGCCAGGTGATGGCTCCATCTTGGACCACGGTCACTGAGCGCTGAACCACATCTTCAAAGTCAATAACGGCCTTGCCGTCTTTGGCAGGGGTCAAAAGCTTCAGTAGGTTTACAAGGTTTGTTCCGTAGAGCTGAGAGGACTGAGCTGGCAGGCGGGAAGGAAGATCTGTATATCCCAAAATGGTGACACCGTTAGCGGTGACAATTTTTTGTCCTGCAACTGAGCCTGCGACGTTTCCGCCCTGAGCTGCTGCCATGTCAACAATTACGCTACCTGGCTTCATAAGGGCAACATCCTCGGCGGTTATTAGCTTCGGAGCAGGTCGTCCAGGTATTAGCGCAGTTGTAATAATGATGTCAACATCGGCTGCCTGCTCTGAGTAAATCTCAGCGGCTCTTTTGTCGTAGGCTTTGCCTGTTTCCTTGGCGTAGCCATCGCTGGATTCCATCTTTTCTTCGACTTCAACCAACAGGTACTGGCCACCAATGGATTTAACCTGGTCGGCTACCTCTGGTCGTGGGTCGGTTGCTCGAACAATTGCACCAAGGCTTGATGCCGAACCAATTGCTGCAAGACCGGCAACGCCGGCTCCTGCAACAAGGACTTTGGCAGGGGCAACTTTTCCAGCGGCGGTGACTTGTCCTGTAAAGAAGCGACCGAACTCGTGAGCTGCTTCGATAACGGCGCGGTAGCCTGCGATGTTAGCCATTGAAGAAAGTACGTCCATGGACTGCGCACGAGAAATTCTTGGTACAGCGTCCATAGCTAAAGCAGTGACGCCCTGCGCAGCAAGTGCGGCAAGAAGTTCAGGCTTTAGAGCTGGGCTCAATACTCCTACTAGAACCGCACCTTTTTTCAAGCGCTTGATCTCTGAATCAGCTGGGGCACTAACTGTTAGAACAATATCCGCACCCCAAGCCGCGTCGGCTGAGCCAAGCTTGGCGCCGGCGGCTTGATAGGCAGAGTCAGGGAATGAGGCCTTGAGTCCTGCCCCTGTTTCCACGAGTACTTCGTATCCAAGAGAGACAATTACCTTTACCGTCTCCGGGGTTGCAGCAACCCGAGACTCGGCTTGCTGCTCTCTAACAACGCCAATTAGCGACACGATGCTCCTTAGGTATGGTTAGTGTTCAACTTGGATATATTCGGCAAGATTCCTCTAAAACTATCTCTATTTTTGGTGATTTTGTTACCATGGCTGGCCTTGAGGGGTTATTTCTTGGCTCGCTACTTTAGAGCATTATTCATCAATCTCACCCTGCTGTTCCATAATCGCCTGCAAGGTTTTCTCAGCAGCCGCAGCCATCTCATAAGTTCTGGAGATTAGCTCTTCAGCTGACGAAGATGAAAGTAAATCAACTTGATCAAGTGGCCCAACTGGCAATATCCCAGCTAGCTGCCAGCAAGATTCCATCGGGTCCGCGCTCAGCTGCGTATCAGAACCAAACTGTAAATCACCGAACTCGCTAACAAACGCCAATAGCTTTCTGACCTTGGTCTCTAGGTGCACCCGGGCTGGCATCAGTGAGTCGTCCCAGATCAGACTGGGAAGAAACTCAACGTCAGCAATCGGGTATGGATCATCCGGTAGCCAGGCACTTACTCGAAAGCGGGTTGATCCAACCGATTCCAGTCCCAGAAAATCATCCGTGGTACCAATTTCGGAAACCGAAGCCATGGTGCCGATCTCCATCCGCTTTTCCCCGCCACCAACTTCTTGGCCACGCTCAATCAACACCACCCCAAACTCCGGCTTGTCCGAAGCAACCAAATCCCCCAGCAACTTTAGATACCGTGGCTCAAAAATTCGAAGCTGCAGTGGCATGGCAGGCAGAAGTACCGACCCCAACGGGAACATAGGAATTACTGGCATGAGAAACCGGTAGGAAGTGATTTAGGAAAGCCAAGCTGCACACAACAATGCTAAGCCGAAGCAGTGGCTGATGAAACAAAAATGGCTCTGCCCCCGGCTCAAACCACAATGTGGTTTGGGCCGGGGGCAGGCAATTATTTATTTACCGCAGTTACAACCTGAGCCCTCAGTCTTTGCTGAGCAAAGGCAAAGGTCGCCGCAGTTACATGTAGTTTCCGCCATTTGAACCTCCTTATTTGACTTGTCGGTTTTGAGTGATCTCATAGATCTTTAGAAGCTCTTCCTGGAGCTTTTCTTGGACATTTAAGTCTTTAGAGACCATCATGTGCTTTACGTGAGTTGCAAGATGGTTTTCCACCAGCAACTTATTCAAAGACCCCAGCGACTTTTGAATGGCCAGTGACTGGGTGATGACGTCCATGCAGTAATCCTCGGCCTCGATCATCTTCTCCAGGCCCTTTAGTTGGCCCTGAAGGATCTTTGCCCGGTGGATTGCTCTGCTCTTAATTTCTGGGATCACAAGTCCATAATACCCCCCTGGGGTACTATGTCAAGACCAAGTTTTTATGGCTTTTATGAAACTAGGTTTGGCTATCGAAGAAGCAAAGTCTTCATGTAATCGATTTGGACCTGCTGAGAGCTAACGATTGCCTCAGCTAGGGCCCGAACTTCCGGGTTATTCGAATCCAGCACCATCTGCGCCATGGCAATAGCTCCCTCGTGGTGACCGATCATTCCTTCCAAGAAAAGCCTTTCGAAATCCGCTCCGGTGGCTGAAAGTAGCTGAGCCATTTGTTCTTCAGTAAGCATTCCATCCATGCCGTGGGAGGCATGGCCCATTTCCTCTGAAGCTCCAGCACTTGCCAACCAACTGCGCATTTGGGCTATCTCGGGGTCTTGCTCATCCCGGATTTGGGTAGCTAAATCCAGTAGTTCTGGGCTTTGTCCTAGCTGAAGGGCCAGTTCAGACATATCCAGTGCCTGCTGATGGTGGGGAATCATCATTTGGGCAAACATGATGTCCGCATTTGAAAATTCATTTGATTCTGACAACTCCTGGCCCATAGGCATGTTCTGACTGGAGGCGCAGGCTGTTAGGGACAGCGTTGCCGCCAGCAACATCGCCCCAAGACCTAAAATAGCTGATTTTCTTATTCTCATAACCCCAGTATAACTTTCAAGACCTAGCTCAAAGCTGGGCATTTGCCTAGTAAGTGCCCGCATAAAGCAAGTGCAAACCCATAACTTCTGGGGGTCCCCTGGACCCAAGGCGTGTCTCGTTTTGATACATTTTTCGGACATTTTTACTCCACCCAGGGGTGGGCTTGGGGCCTGGCCTGATAAGGCCTGGCCTTATGAGCAAAATGGGCCTATGTTCCAGTGTTTTACAAGGGTTATTTGGGCTTGGGGTGGACAACTAGCTGGGCTTTGTTAGCTTTGAGGGATGAAACCCATCAGAGTTGTGTTCCTGGGCATGTATTTTGAAGCCTGGGATGCCTTGGATGAGGTCTATCAGCTCATGGATAAAGACGACCGGTTCGAACCGGTCGTAATTTCGCTTCCAAGGAAGCTAACTGGGCAGCTTAGGTACGCAGATGAGGAAAAAGCCCATGCTTTTTTCGAATCTAAGGGCATAAAGCACCTCAGATTCAACATGGGAGGTAGTGATGGCTCCAACCAAGAGGTTCTTGAAGCACTAAAGACGCTAAAACCCGACTATGCCTTTGCAAATTACCCTTGGCAGAGAAACTATCAGCCTGCAATTCGCTTCGACAAGTTGATTTCTTTCACAAGACTTGCCTACGTTCCATATTTCTCTCTTGCAATGGTCGAAGAACCAGATGATGAGCCCGGTGGTGGGCAAGTTGGATCACTTGTTGCAACACACTTATACAAACAACGCCTTCACCAAGTTGCTTCTTTAGTTTTCACTCAAGACAAATTTGTCAAAGAAGCGTATAAGTCAACCGAACGCGGTGACTCTTACGTTCACTTCACCGGTTCACCAAAGATTGATGGTCTTTTTAGAGAAGCAGAGCAAGGCAAAGCGTCTTGGCCCATCAAGGGTGATGGATTTAGGGTGGTGTGGGCACCACACCACTCCTACTCTCCTCATTGGTTGAACTTCGGAGTCTTCTCTAAAGTCAAAGATGACATGTTGGCTTTTGCCAAAACCAACCCGGACATTCAAATTGTTCTTAGGCCCCATCCGTTTCTATGGGGAACGCTAACCGATCGCAAAGTGCTACCTGTTTCTGAAGTGGGAGCTTGGCGAAAAGCTTGGGATGAACTTCCAAACACATTTGTTGATGAAGACGGTTCTTACGCTGAGCTGTTTTTGGCAACCGATTCGCTCGTGACTGATGGAATTTCATTCCTTGGTGAGTATCCATTGATTACAAAAAAGCCAACCATCTTTTTTGAAAACGAAGGTCACTGGCCCTTCACTGCAGTTGGTGAATTGGCCGCTGCAACATCAGTTAGGGTTGGAACTTTTTCTGAACTTGAAGATGCAATTTCTTTAGCTAGGGCAAATGGTTTGCCCGAAAAGACAAAAGAGATTGAGCAGCTTGCCTTAGCAAGCTCTCCACACCCCGGAGAGGCAGCTATAAGAATCCTCGAGCAGGTTCACCTTGATTTTGTAGGGCCTGACGGCCCGACGGCCTTTATAAATCCTGAGGAGTTGACGCAGCTGCCCTGGGAGTTAGTTCCGGGCCGAGAGCCCTTCCAAGACTAGTTTTTGACTACTCGTCTTCGGATGTGGCTGGCTCAGGGTCCTTAATGGTGATCTTGGATGGCTTGCCCATCAATTCAATCCAGGTATTTCCAATTGCAAGTTTGATTGGAGCACCCGCTTCATCAAGCAACTGAATTGGTGAATTCTGAGAGCTCTTTGACCAGGTTCCCTTGACTTTCTTGCCGTTGCTAAACACCCAAGCCATTCCAGAATCAATCATCACAGTTCTTGGAATGGGTCCGTATTTTGGGTCTTTGAATGAGTTGTCGGTTTTGGTTTGCAAAACAACGACGTTGGTGGCACGAATGATTTCATTGCTTGCAGCATCGATGTGCTGGTCTCCATCTTGAGATCTAACGAAATAGCTACCTTCAGCTTTCCAACCACTTTCGGCTTGTGGGTACTTGACCACAAAGCTGATGGTTTCTTCGCCCATGTCGGTTGAAGGTGACTCGTAAGTTTCAGTTTCTTGATTGAAAGCCACCATAGAAAGCATTGACTGCGGTGCTTTTAGGTGACCTACGTGCTGAGACTGAAGCAAAGCTATGTCTACCATCACGTTGTGTGGGGCAGAGCGAGATGAAAGTCTTGAAAAGCTTCCCTTGTCATCAACTTGCTCGGTAGTTTCACTAGCCATGTACTGGCCGGTATCCTTAACCGCGTTCACGAAAGGAAGTTGTCCACCAGAGAAGCAAAAGATTCCTGCAAGGGGTGCTGTGATGTCTGCATCCATTGGTCTTACTGATCGAACCGGGCCTGCTTGGTCCACCGGTTGTGATTGCCACACAGCAACTAATCTTGTGAGCCCAAACTCCACCATCTCAACAAAGACGATGTCGGTCTTGTTCAGGTTGAACTGAGGTCTTGCTGCCTCAGCGTTGTCGATCTTGCATGCAACCGACGGCGATGCAAAGACTTCCGTGCCCGCGGCACCTTCTTCTAGAGTGAGCCCTGTCAAAGGTGCAGTGACAAAGACTTTGGCTTCCGGTGTTGGTTCGGCCGGCGCCGAGTTGTCCCCTCGAGGTTCCGCACATCCCACCAGAAGCAAACTAGATACGGCGAGCAGGGATAAAGACCTCAGGATTGTTTTATTCATTTGACTATTGTGTCTCAAGTTAGCTAACCATCGGGTCAGCAATGCCGACATAAACGGTTTCTAGATATTCTTCAATGCCTTCGAGCCCGCCTTCGCGGCCAAGGCCAGAGGCCTTGACTCCTCCAAAAGGCGCTGCCGGGTTAGAAATAACACCCGCGTTCAGACCAAACATTCCGACCTCGAGGCGCTCGGCTAGTCGAAGGCCACGGTTCAAGTTCTGGGTGAAGGCGTAGGCAATCAGACCATACTCAGTGTTGTTGGCAAGCTTCACGGCTTCGTCCTCGGTCTTGAATGTGATCACGGGTGCTACTGGGCCAAAGATTTCCTCTTTGAGAATTTCAGCGTTTGCTGGAACATCAGCCAAAACAGTTGGTGGGTAGAAATAGCCTTCACCGGAAGGAATTGCTCCACCGGTTAGAACCTTGGCTCCCTTAGAGACGGCATCAGCAACAAGCGCGTGAACACCGGCTCTGCTCTTTTCGTCAATCAGCGGTCCGATGTTGGCTCCATCTTCGGTGCCACGGGCAACCTTCAGTGCCGACATCTTCCCGGCAAACTTCTTTGAGAATTCCGCAGCCACTGACTCATGGACGATGAACCGGTTCGCTGCGGTGCAGGCTTCACCCATGTTGCGAAGCTTGGCTGCCATTGCGCCTTCCACTGCCTTATCTAGATCTGCATCTTCAAACACTAGGAATGGGGCGTTGCCACCAAGTTCCATTGAGGTTCTAAGAACGCGATCTGCTGAGTCGGCAATGAGTCTTCGCCCCACCCCGGTTGAACCGGTGAAAGACAATTTTCGCAAGCGTTCGTCCTTGATGATCGGTCCTGTGACATCGCCTGCGCGGGTGGTTTGAATAACGTTGATTACACCCTTTGGTAAACCAATTTCTTCCAACACCTTCACAAACAGCATTGAGGTAAGTGGTGTCAGTGCAGCTGGTTTTAGAACCATGGTGCAACCTGCTGCAATAGCAGGAGCCATCTTGCGAGTTGCCATAGCAAGTGGGAAATTCCACGGGGTAATAAACAGGGAAGGTCCGACAGGACGCTTTAGAACCATGATGCGGTTTTTGCCATCAGGTGCAGTTCCGTAGCGACCTGTAACTCTTACTGCTTCTTCTGAGAACCAGCGCAAAAACTCTGCCCCGTAGGCTACCTCTCCCTTGGCTTCAGCAAAGGGCTTACCCATCTCAAGGGACATCAATAGGGCAAAGTCATCTGACATTGCAGTGACCTTTTCAAAGGCAGCGCGCAAGATCTCGGCTCGCTCACGAGGAGCAGTCTTGGCCCAAGATTCCTGGGCGTAGTGTGCTGCCTCGATGGCAGCCAAGCCATCTGCTGGAGCAGCGTCAGCAATTGCAACCAGGGTCTTGCCGGTAGCTGGGTCAATCACATCTAGGGTCTTTTTGTCGGCAGCGTCTTTCCACGCTCCGTTGATATAGATCCCTCGAGGGACCATGTCCAAAACGCGCTTTTCGTCTACCGGAGAAAACATCTCTGAACTTTCCTTGATTTATCAATTGAGCTTCGGTGCCCTCAACAATTCTATTTGACCAGAGCATGAGGGTCTAAAAAAGAGGAAGAACCGAGGCCTATTGGCCCCGGTTCCCCATTAGATATTGTGTTTTGTCTCTACCGTTAGGCTTTCGCAACGGTGGTATCAAGCAAGATGCCAGGACCGAAGGTTGTTGAAACCGCAGCCTTGATCATGTACTTTCCCTTTGAGCTGGAAGGCTTGAGTCGCTGGATTTCATCCAGTGCTGTGCCTAGGTTCTCAGCAAGCTGAGAAGCTGAGAAAGAAGCCTTACCAATGATGAAGTGTAGGTTGGACTGCTTGTCGATACGGAACTCAATCTTTCCGCCCTTGATGTCAGTCACAGCCTTTGCAACATCTGGGGTCACAGTTCCGGTCTTTGGGTTTGGCATTAGGTTTCTTGGACCTAGTACTTTTCCAAGTCGACCGACCTTACCCATTAGCTCTGGGGTAGAAACTGCTGAGTCGAAATCAACCCATCCAGCAGCTACCTTCTCGATTAGCTCATCGCCACCGACTTCGTCGGCTCCAGCTGCACGAGCAGCGTCAGCTGCTGGTCCGGTTGCAAATACGATAACGCGGGCGGTCTTACCGGTTCCGTGAGGAAGCGATACAGTTCCGCGAATCATCTGGTCTGCTTTGCGAGGGTCAACTCCTAGCTTGACGGCAACTTCGATAGTTGAGTCAAACTTCTTTGATCCGGTCTCGCGAACCAAGGCTACGGCCTCGGCTGGAAGGTAGAACTTACCCTCGGTGATTTTACTTGCGGCTTCGATGTAAGCCCTTGAGCGTTTTGACATAGCTGTTATTCCTTTTCTGGTCACAGTTGTGGTTAGACGAACCTCGCTTGGTTCTCCCACGACTTCTTTAGTTGTCTTGGTGTTGCTTTATTTGTTGCTTTTGGTTATTTGTAGCGGGCGATGCTTTTGCCTAATGGTTAGGCGTCGACGGTAATTCCCATTGAGCGGGCGGTGCCGGCGATGATCTTTGCTGCTGCTTCTACGTCGTTGGCGTTTAGATCAGCCATCTTGGTTTCAGCAATCTTCAGTAGCTGCTCCTTGGAAAGGTGAGCCACCTTGTCAGTGTGAGGGGTTGCAGAACCCTTGGGTATTCCTGCAGCCTTCTTGATTAGCTCAGCTGCTGGAGGAGTCTTCAGGATGAAGGTGAAGGAACGGTCTTCGTAAACGGTGATTTCAACCGGGATTACGTTACCCTTCTGATCTGAGGTCGCGTTGTTATACGCGGTGCAGAACTCCATGATGTTTACTCCGTGCTGACCCAAGGCAGGACCAATCGGTGGCGCTGGGTTAGCAGCTCCCGCTTGAATCTGTAGCTTGATTAATCCGGTGACTTTCTTCTTGGGTGCCATTTCTTCTTTTCCTTTTTGTTTAGGTTTGATAAATCTTTAGTTCAGTGGTCCGACCTGCTCGAAACCAAGCTCCACTGGAGTCTCTCTTTCGAACAGTGAAACAAGTACGGTGAGCTTGCCTGA
>Ga0315908_10001743_pt1 | contig 16188 bp, 8 predicted proteins | sample LakEriMetagenome_12_FD_203520 | JGI IMG/M metagenome (GOLD analysis project Ga0315908, IMG submission 203520) | Freshwater fungal communities from buoy surface, Lake Erie, Ohio, United States - Buoy 4 MA124 | ecosystem: Environmental > Aquatic > Freshwater > Lake > Lake biofilm | place: USA... | reverse complement strand
TGGTTTCATTTTTTTTATCCTATTATCTTTATTTTTTGTTTTTATCTTCAATATATGCTAAAATTTTAAATTATAAATATTTTTTATAAAAATTTTTATAATTAAAAAAACAAATATTTATAATATATATTTAAATTATTTTGAAATTTTATTTGAAAAAAAAATATATTAATATTTTTAAAATTTTTTATTTTTATTTATTAACTTTGGGAGTTTAAAAATTAATGTTTATTTGATGAATTATTTTTAATGTTAAAATTTTAATAACTTGAAATATTACTAAGCGATTTTAATGATAAATATTAATTTGATATAAACTAATTTTATTGTTGTACATTTTTACCACAAAATTTATAATAATTTTTTCTATTAAATATTTATTTTTAATTTTAATGATTAAAATTGTTATTTTAATTATTTTTGTTCTGATTAATTTGATTATTCAAATTTTAATTCTTATGTTTCCAAATATATTTATTATTTTAAATTTATAATCTAGAGAACGATAATTATGGTATTTTATCAATCTTATTATATATTTTAAATTTTTGTTAATAATCTATTTATTAATTTTATTATAAATTTATTTTATTTTCGATTGGAAATTTTAATGATAAATTACAAAAAGTTTTTTATTATTCCAAATATTTATTTATTTCAATAATTGATAAAGATTTAAAAATAAAATATGGTAAAATATCCATTCCTAAACGCTTAAAATGAAAATTATTTCTTAATAAATAATTATGTAATTATTAATTTTAAGTTTACAATTAAATTTAATAAAAATCTTCATAAAAATTTTAATTTTATTATTCAAAATTAAATTAAACATTTAAATAATCTTACAATTATTTTTATTCATTTAGAGATTATATTTATGTTATTTAAATTTAAAAAATTAAATTATTAATTACACTATTTTTTTATATTTCTTATTAATTTTTTTCATTAATTTAATATTTTTTATTATTTTTTAAATCTTTTAAAAGATATTAAAAGATAATTTCTAAAATCTAAAATAATTAATTTGATTATCATAATATTTTTAATTAATTTAATATAAACTCAAAATTTTTATTTATATAAAATATAAATATTGAAATATATTAGTAATAAATTTACATTTTGTAAAAAAAAATAATGACCTGTAATTTTTGGATTTTTATTATCAAATTATAATAATACTTGAATATTATTAAATTATTTTTTAATAATATTTATAAAAAAAATTTCAACAATTCTTATTATTGATAATTAAATATTAAAGTTTACTATATTTTATTAAAATTCTTACTATCTACTTATTTTATATATTAATTAATTTAATTATATTAAATTATTTAATTTATTAAGTTTACAATAGTTTTATGATAATCCTTACAATTAGGATTAATCTAATACCTTTTACGATTTAAGAATAGAAAATTTATCATATTCTTCTAAGTATTTTTCTTAAAGTTATTGAGAAATTTTAAATATACTTTCATTTAAATAATTTATTTAAAAGTCAAATTTATTTCCAGAATTATGAATAATATAATAATATTTTCTATTTTTTAATTTAAAATGTTTAAAATTTAATTTAAATCGATTTTAATAGTATTATTTTTAATAATATAAATTTCTTAATTTTTAATCTTTTTCAATATACTCTATTTCATTTTATTTTTATAAAAATATATTTTTTATAATATTAATATCTTATTTTTAGTTTTTATTTTGATGATTTTAAAAATCGAAATTATCAAAATCTTCTATTTTATTGCTTTATATTATTATTTTAAACTATTTATCAAAAATATAAAAGTTTTGATCTATATTTTTCACAATAAAATTTAATATTTTGATTTTTTTTATTATTTTTTTATGATATTACTAATTTGAGAAATAAATCACTTAAAATATTTTCATTATTAACAAATAAATTATAAATTAAATCAATTCTAAATTCATATAATATATATTTAAAAAAAGCTAAACATATAAAAAAATTTTTTTAAACGATTTTATCTTTGTTAAAATAAAAATAGATGCCAAAATTTGACTTTAAAATTATTTTGAAACGATATTGCATTCTTTTGTATTTAAACTTTTTAAATTTAATTATATTATTAAAATAAATGCCTGGCCTTTTAAATTAAATAAAAAATTTGAAATTAATCTATTTTATTTTATGAATATCTGTTTTAAATGATAAATAATAATAAATATAACAAGATATTCAAAGTAAATTATCTATCTAGAATATTTATAATCGTTTAAAAGCAAAGTTATTATTATTGTATTTTAAATAAATTATAGCTACTAATTTATTTTTATTTTTGAATAATCTTTTTATGAAAAGATATTTTTATTATTTAATAGATAATTTTTCATTATTTTTTTAGATATTAATTAAATACTTATTAAAATAGATAATTATATAAATATAGTATAATATTTTATAAATATAAAAATATATTTAAGATATCAATTTTCTTAAAACGAAATCTTAAACAAATTCTGATTATTTTAATTATTAATACTTAATTAATTTGTCTATTATAAATTGATAAAAAATTAATTACTAATTAGGTTAAGTTTAATTAAATTTTATTATGATCAGTTAACTATTTATTTTAAATTTTATTTTAAGTTTAATTTAATTATTAAATTTATAAATTAATTTTTCTAAAAAAATTAGCATCCATTTCAAAGCTTTCATCTTAAAATTATTTTACACTAAATTCATTTTGTTAAATTAATTTTTATTCTTTTTCATTTTAAGATTTGTTAGATTAATTTATTTTTTGATGTTTAAATTTAGACCTTGTTTTTTATATTTGATTAGTATTATTTTAGCTTTTTTATTTACTGATTTATGATAATTAACAACTCTGTTTTTTAAAATTATTAGAATAATATTAGTTATTAGAATTTTAACATTCATTTTATTTAATGTTAGTTTATTATTTATTTATTTACAATTATCCGTTAATATAAACAGGAATATTATTAAACTAGAATTTTTAAAAATCAGGATAATCAAATTTATATTCAGTGTAATTTTATGATTGATTCAATGTTTTGATTTCTTTAAATACATTTTGATTGATATTGGATGTATTTTGACTTTAATTATTTTCGACAATAAGGCTTTCTAAATTATTAATTTCACTTTCAATTGAATTAAAATGTTAATTCAAAAGGACTGAATTATTTTCTTGCCATTTTTACTATACATTTTAATTTGATTATTATTATAAACTATAAATATCAGTACTGTTAAGAATATTTCGATCTTAACTATATTAGTTTTATTTGTTATAATTCTAATTTAATATATCTTTCTATTTTATATTTTTTTAATTTGATTAATCTTCTTTAGAATATTCTAATGAAGAATTATTAAAACTCATTCGATTTGATATTTATAATTTAAAATCATTTGATATGTTTGTTCTTTATGTTAAATATTATTGTTATGATTATTCATTTTCAAATTATTAACTTATTTTTTTAGATTAAATATTTTAATTTTAACTTATACATTTATCATTAAAACTAAATTTATTTTGATTTTATTTCTCATCATCTTCTGTTTTTATTTTCCAAATATCTAAATTCATTTTTAAAATTTCTTTTTCATTTTTAGTTTTATTATACTCCCCTAATAATAATTATTTATTTTCTTAAATAGACTAACTTTCACTTTAATAATTTTAGTCATTTATTTATAAATACTCTTAATTTTTCAATTAATAATTCTAAATTTCATCTAAATTTATACTTTTTATTTTAAAATTTATTTTTTTATCTTTATCATTTAATTATTATTATAATTATTCTTTATTTTATTCATATTTATTTATTTATTTTTATGAATCTTAGAAATTTAATTGATAATTATTAATTTTATTTGATTAATACATTAAACTATCATCAATTAATTTTTCTGACAATATATATTCATATTAAGTGCATTTGTCTTGTTTTTAATTGATTTTATTGACTTATTTTTATTAAATTTTAAAATAAGATTTTAAAACATTAATACATTAATATATATAATTTAATTCTTATTAATCAACTAATCTTTCACCATTTTATTATGTTTTTTCCATTAACTATAAACAAATTGGATTTTTATTTATTATTTGTTATAGTCTATATATATAACTATTTAATTTTTTTTATCATTCTTATTTATATTATAATTATTCTTCAAATTTCTATTATTAAAAATTTAAATATTTTTATTGTTATTTTTATTAATAAAAATATTATTGTTTTATTTATTATTTTTATTATCTATTCTATAAAATTTAATTGCCTTTTTAATTTTACTACGATTATTATTATTACTATTTTTGCAATAATTATATTTGTTATTAAAGTTATTAATATAATTTATGATCTTATTTATGAAAGAATGTTTATTCTTAATTTATTTGTTTTTTCTTTAGTTATTTATTTAAAAAAGATTATTGATATTTATATATTTAATAATTATTATTAGAAATTAGTTTTTACTAATTTAGAATAATATTTTAATTGTGTTATTCATTATTCTAAAAAAATTGATTTAACTGATATTCTTAATACGGAATAGTTTTTTAATTTTGTAATTAATCACAGATAATTTATTTCTATAAAAAAGATTGATTATTATTATTATTTGAATTATTTGAATGAAATTAAACTTAAATATCATTATTTATGTTTCTTTATAAAGAGCTATTTTAAAAATCTTTCTAACAAGTACTTCTAATTTTTTATTACGAATTTGAATGGCTTTGTTTAAATTTTCTTCTAAATAATTAATCCTAATAATCATTATTAAAGTATGAATTATTCAATTAAAGTAAATTTCTAAATAATATATTAATTATAATTATTACTTTTGGTTTTAAAAATAAATTGGAGACTTTTTTAATTCAAATTAATTGACCAACATTTAAATTATAAAAATAAATTAGTTAAATGTAATAAAGTTTTTTGAGTAATTTTATATACTTTTAAGAATATATTAAAATATATAAAAATAAAATAAGAAAATTGAAATTTAAATCAAGAGTATTTATCTATTAGTTGCAACAAATCTTTTTTAATTAATTAAAGCTTATTATTATAAATTTCATTATTATTATATTCTTAAATTAATTCTGTCATTTTGTCATTTTCTTCTAAAAGTACTGTTACTTTTTATTCATAATCACAGATTAAGGCTTATTATATTTATATATCTTCTTTCAATTAATTCATTATTTATTAATTCTTAAATTATTTTATAATTATTACTTAATCATTGAAATTTAAATCGGTTTCATTTTATCTCATTTATTATCCATTTTAATTATTATAATATTATTCATTATGTTATAATTATTTTTCTAGTTGTAATATTATTTAACTTTTTTCTTCATTTTCTTTTTATAATTTTTGTTTTTATAAATTACTTTCTTCCAATTTTTAATCTATTATCTAATACTATTTATTCAGATTTTCATAAACTACTTATAATTTTTCATTTTCTTCTATTACTAACATTATTTTTTATTTAAAAGCATCAAATTATTGTTTTTCAAATTCTAATTTTTATTTCAAATTTTAATTTTCTTCTTCTAAAATCTGAAATTCATTATTTTAATTTGATTTTCCATTATTAATTTATAATTTATTTATTTATTCATTTTTTTAATTAATAATTTAAACTAATTTATCATTTTCTTATAATAAAGCTTCAATTTACTAACTGTTTTTATTATTATTAGAGTTAAGATTATTATTGCTATTAATATTACTTTTATTTTAATTATATGTGTTGCTAAGAATATTATTACTTTTATCATTTAATACTGTTTGATTGCTAAAACTAATTTGATTTTTATTAAGACTATTAACTGAGCTTCTAACTTAAATATTTTATTGTGAAGATGATTATTATTATTATTATTATTAAAGTTATTGTTATTATTATTATTGTTGTTATTATTATTATAATTGTTAAATTTAAATTGGATTTGAAACTAACCATTTGGTTTGACTATTACTGCTCTGATTAAAAACAGCACTAGTCAGTTTATTTTGATAAATAACTTAATTTGGTTAGAAGAAATTGGCAGATGGAGATTAAACTATTTATGAAACTATTCTTTAGTTTGTTTGTTATCTAACAGGTGTTTTAGATTGAATCTTAAGACTTAATTACTAATTTTACTGCAATTATTACATTATATTTATATCTTTATATTTAATTATATTTTCTATTTTTTTTTATTTTTAATTATTATATAATTATTTTATTAATTTTATTAAATTGTATTATAAATGAATAAACAAATAAAAACATATAGTGTAGATGTTATTAAAAAAGATTAAAAATAAGATAAAAGTAGAGAAATTTTAGGATCCTAGTAATAATTAAGTAGCATAAAATAATCAAAAAAGAGTTCTTAAGAAAGTAGTAAGCTTAGTTTTTTCCCACCAATTAGAAAAAATGAAGTAAACACTATAATAACAAGTAATTCAAGACCGGGTAATGGTTTGATTTGTCATTAAATAGGTTAGAAAATAACAGAAATAAAGGAAGAAGATGATAAAAGTTAAGATAAATCTTTTATAAGCAGGAACAGTTTAATGGATAATATAAAGATTCAATAATTAGAATAATAAGTTTATAATATAAATTTACAGTCAGAGACTGAAAGAAATAGACTAAGAGAATTAAAAGTAGATTAAATTTAACTTCAGAAAAAAACTAATACTATTTAGTAAAATATTTAATAAAAAATTAATTTGATACAATAAATTCAAGAATAAATTTAATAAAATGAAATAAAATATTAATAATTAATTGATTAAATTAATTATCAAAAAAGAAAATCTTATGAATATTAAAATCAAATAGAGATTTCACAGAAACTCCTTTTCAAGTATTAAGATAAAAGTGAAATTGCGGATACTAAAGAGGAATACTAAAATGATAAAAATAGTATTTTATCATCTAATCAGAGATTATTATAATAAAATCAATAATTTATTAAAGAAATATAATAAATTTAAGAATTGGATGAGCAGCTTATCTTATAAAGTATGCTTATTATTCAATATTATTATTTTATTTATTTAGTTAAATAGGATGCTTTTTTATACATTATTAATTATTATTATTTATAAACTATTTATATTAATTCATTTAATAATTTTTAAATATAGGTAAAATTTTATGAATATTTTTATAAAATAAATAAATAAATTTTTTTTAATAAATAGAAAAACAACATAATCTTAAGTAAAAATAAATATAAAATTTAAAATTTTTTCTAAATTTATAAAAATCATAAAAATTTCTACCTATCTGAGAAATTAGTTTGTCAATTATTTTAAAATTATATATAAAATAGAATATTATAATACAATAATAATTTAATAAAAAGCATCCTAGTTTTAATATATTATAATTTTGTTATTTTATAATTATTATATTTATTATTTGAATTAGAAACTAACTAAATCAAGCTACAAGAATAATAATTTAAAGCATAAAATGAAAATTAATTGTCTAAAATTTTATAAGTTTAAGAAGAACTTAGATAATGTAAAGAAAAATATAATGAAAATGCTAATGTTTATAAAAATCTTTAAGAAAAATATAATTATTTAGAAAATCAAAACAAATAATTATCAGATTTAATTTTATAATTATAAAATGAATAACAATAACAAAAAAAATATTTGAATAATATACATAAACAAAAATAATTAGGAGTAAAATAATTTGAATAAGAAGTAAAAATAATTATATTATGATAAGATTAAAGAATTAGAAAAGGAGATAGAAGAATTATAGGAAGAAAATAAAAAATATTGAATAAGAGAATAAAGATAAAAAAACAATTAAAAAATAACTTAATCGAGTGAGGAAGAAGAAGTTGAGATGATAAAAGGATAGCCTTAATTATTTGGTCCATATTGATTAATTGGAATAATGTTATATATATAGTATAATTAAACAGATAGCTAAAAAGCATATAAATAATAAGAATAATAAAAAAATATATAAAATGTAGTAATAATGGAATAAGAATACAATGAACTTTTATAGAAGATTATTGAAAACAATGATGATAACATTCAAAGGAGATTTCGAAATGTTTCATTGAGTAAGACTAGAAGCCCGATAAAAAATATATTCTAACAAAGATTTAACTGACGAGCTCGAAATTCAAAAGCAAATATTTTATGGAGAAGAAAGTAGAGATTTTATATTAAAAAATCTAGTGCAAGCTAATTTGTAGTAAAATGGACATTATAGACTCAAATTAAGGAAAGAAAACACAATTTCTCCTTAATTCAAAGAATGAAATTTATAATTTAATTATCATAAATATATAATTTAATATTATTATAATTCATTATTTTTTATTATATTAATATAATTATTAATAAATTATTAAATTAAATTAACTTTCACTTTATTTCGATTTGAGATATATCGTTATTTGAAGTGTTTATGTTTTCAACTTCAAGATTGTTTATCAAATTATCTTGATTCTTTAATTAGAACCCAATTTCATTTTAAGCAAATTAGTTGAAAATTTACTCTATCGTAGTTTATTTTATTGAATATTGCTCTATTTACAATACTTCTTAGTTTTAAATAAAAAATCCAAACAGTTTCCCAACCTTTTGATTATTAATAAGTTTAATTCTTTAAAACAAAGAATATTACTCAATAACTATAATTTTTCCGAACTTTTCTTACAATATATTTTAAACAGCTTTAGACTTTTATTAAGTATTAATAAAATCGACAATATTTTCAAGCAAAATACCTCCAAAATTTTGATTCTCAAAATAAAGGTGAGACCCAACTTCATTATTTTTAATAAGAGAAAAAAATTGTGTAACATTAAGTGCTTAGAAAATAAGCTAAACCTTCTCCATCTTGATCCTTTGACCATATTAATAATGTTATAAAAAATGATGAATCTAATTAAGATATTACTAAGAAGTAGGTCTTAATTTAACTTCAATCTCATATCCCTATCCGTACTTGCTCTTAATATGTTATATATTTCCAAGACACTATAATTATCCATTGACCATAATAGCCATTTTAGTACATAATGCTTCTGCCTCTTCCATGGAATGAGTAGTCAAAATTACAGTGGATTATTTCCTAGTAGTGCTGATATTGCTTATAACTGTCCACATAAATCTTCTTGCTTCTGGGTCCATTCCTGTACTTGGCTCATCAAGGAATATCACAGGAGGATTACCTAACATTGCTATTGCTACTGATAATTTTCTTTTATTACCACCTGATAAATCTTTGCTTAATACTTATTTGTACCTTTCAAGGTCTAGTTTGTAAATTAGTTGATTTACCAGATCCTATTGGCGAGAATATGGGATACATTTAATTGAAGCGTACAGTAATAAATGTTCTTTTACTGTTAGATTTTCTAAGAGTGCATCGAATTAAGGGCAGTATCCGATGTATTAACGCACCTTTTCTTGATCCGATGCTATATTGTGACTGTAAATATATGCATTCCCAGAAGTTGATATAATATCTCCAGTAAGCATCTTGAATGTAGTAGTTTTACCTATTTAATATGTTAATTTGTTTATATAAATAATTATATAGATAATAGATATATATTTACCAGCTCCATTAACTCCTAACAATCCAAAGACATTCCCCTATTCTATTCCAAAAGACACTCTATCAACAGCAACTTTATTATTAGCTCCATAGACTTTCCTTAATTTATCAACTTTGACTGCAAATTAATCATCTTTAGACTTTTCCACAATTTGCTCTTCCTTCTCAACATCACTATCTTTCCTCTTAACTACATACTCATTCTTCTTCTAAGTGATATTCTCCAAATTATATTTCTTAGAAACCGTAATAAATTCAATTACAAAAACTAACAAAAAATAAACAAACCCCGTAATTCCCATATAGAAAATATCCATTCCATTATTGATCCAAGCAAATGGCGATTTAGGTGGCTCATTTCTTATCAAAGCGAAAGTAGCAATACTTGAATTATTTATGAATGAGTAGCCATAAGTGAAACAAGGGAAAAGTCTAAGGAAATAACTGACTGCTTCTGCATAGTCTTTAGTAGAAGGGAAAAACCTAAGAATGTATATTCCAATAGAGAATACAGTGCCACATATGATATATAGTACAAATATAGTTACTTAAGCAGAACTATAACTACTAAAAAGGAACTAAAAAAGGTAGAGAAAAGAAATCATAGAGAATCCATTTATAAAGTGCAAAGTCCAAATAGCATCATAATTATCTCCTTGACTAATTATACTAATATTGTAAGCTTTAATGATTCCAACTGTGACAAGAGCATAGACTAAGTATTTGCAATAATCCACAAAATAATTACTGACCCAATAAGAAAATATACTAACTCCAGACACCAATTATTAATGTTTTATCTTTTACTCCCTCTCCTTCACAATGAACACCACAATACTAGCAGGGATGAATCCCAATGCAAGACTAAATATCATACTTGCCACTATTCCCGATGCAGTTTATTGTACTTGCTGTTAAAGAAATGTCAATGGCATCGGGTTATTATAACAATTCAATATAAATTTAGCGTTATTATTCACCATTCTTATTATTGCTCTGTTCATTAAGTTCATAAACACTGCTGGAGCTTCAGGAGATATTGTATTAGTTTCCAAAATATATGCATAATTTATATCTAAATTTGTTATGAAAAATGCGCCTTAAGTATTTCTACTTTTCTAATTAAACACCTTCAAGTCCCACTCAGCTATCTATTTATTATCACCAACACTTGTAACTGCATAATAATCTGTTGAATACTTCTCAAAATTCATTAGACTCTGCAATTAATCTTGATTAATAGTACTATATCCACTGTAAAGAATGCTTTAAGAATTGTAAAAATTCATGTCTAATAGTAAAGAAGGCTGAATTGCAACAAATGACATTCCTAATATTGCGCATCCAAATGCTATTATTACTAAAGGTATCACTATTTCTAAAAGAAAACCTTTCAAATCTCTTCTAAAGTACATCAATCTTTTCCACACTAAAACTTTAAATAATGCTTAAAATTTCTTGAATCCTGGTAAATAACTCTCCTTAAAATCATATTCTTATTCTATCTCTAAAATTTATTTGTCTTCTTACTTCACTTTTTAATAATCATCCTGCTTCTTCTCCTCTTTTTGATCTATATTTTGTAATTCTATTTCTCCTTATTATTATTTATTATTTTGCAACATCTATTTTTATTTAGATTATGAATCATTGACCTTTAAAAACACTTCTTCTAATGTGGTAATACTGATTCCATATGATTCAATACCTAATTGTTAAAGATTAGCATCAAGAGATTCAAATAATTATTAGAAACAATTAACAGTATCTGTAGGTAATTAATATAACTCTTCACTAGAAACATCAGATACTTTGACGGCTTTGGGATTGATATTTTTAATAAAATTATAAATATTATCTGTTTATAATTAGGATTTTTTAGCTATACTAAGATTATATCCAACTCCAAACTTGTTTTTTAGAAATACAGACGATCCACAACACTTTAATTATCCATGACTCATAATTGCAATCCTATCTCCTAAATTATCAGCTTCATCCATAAAGTGAGTGGTTAATAGAATTATTCTATCACTTCTGTAATTTTTTAACATCTCCCAAATATGTCTTCTTGCACTTGTGTCCATTCCGCTAGTTGGTTCATCCAATATTATAAATTTACTATTACCGATAAATGCTATACCTACACTTAGTCTCCTCTTCTAACCTATACAATTATAATATAATCATATTAAAATGTTAATAATATATAATGATAATTATAATAATTATTATAATATATTACCTCCTGATAAACTAGAAGCCAACTCATTAGTTTTCTCTTACAAGCCTAGATCCTAAATCATCTTATCAATCTCTTATGACATAGTAGCTGGATCGCTTCCTTTAAAAGTAGAAAATAATTCTAAATGTTCCCTAACGGTAAGACTATCAAATAGAATATCATGTTAAGGACAAACCCCCATGATTTACCTTATCTACTCCATTTAACTATTAACATCAAATCCAAAGACACTGGCCATTCCACTGCTATACTTTAACAATCCACTAAGAATAGAAATTGTAGATGTCTTTCCTGCTCCATTATGGCCCAATAATACAAATATTTGATTCAAATACATAGTCATTGATAAATTATCAACTGCCAACTTCCCACTATCATACAATTTCCTCATATTAATCAATTTTACCACTTAATCTTGAAATTACAATTCCTCCATCTAATTATCCGGTTATTCCACATTCTCATTCTTCTCATTCTCTTCATTCTCTATCTTGTTGCTATTCATCTTCTGTTTATTTAATAAACACTCAATGAAAAACAGAGGATGCTTTTTCTAGCCGAACTCATTAGGAAATACCTAATCCAGATAAATACTAAGTATAAACCAAAATACCAGCTCTACAATCATATACTAGAAGGCTAATTTAATACTATAATTAGAAATCATAGTATCGAAATTATTAAAATTGATTAGAACATTAGAAGTCTAAAAAGACAACATAGTATTAACTGCAAAGGTGAATGCTATATGAGGAGCAAGAGAGACAGCTTTGACGGTAGACTCATCAGGTTGTGTTCCTATAAATGCTATGAGGATGTATTGTAAAAGGAAAAATACAATAGCTGCTATGATGCCTGGCTTAGCTCTAGTGAAGAAAACTTGGATGAATAGTGCTTGGAATATCAGGTTTAGCATCAGCATCAGGTACAGTAGTAGAAACATACCGAACGGAACTGTTGTAATCACTTAGTTTGTCACTATTATTGTTACTAAGATCACTATCACTAGGCCAGTCACAATGTAAGTTGTTATCCATGATAGATAAAAAGAAAAACTAGACATACCCATCATTTTCATCCCTATTTATACAATACATATTACTCTATTATTTTCAATTTTATTTTTATATAATTTAATATTATATAGTATATTATTATATTATATTTTATACCTTCCCTTATGCGTGTTTCCTTTTCATAAAGCAACTTCTATACTAAGCCTATGAAATATCCAATAAGAGGAAGTACAAGAAAAAAGTTGGTAGATCCTTGAATGCTGGTGGAGAAGTTATCCAACTTTCCTGCTTCAGTAATCATCGAAGTAACAGTAGGCACAATAGAACATCCATTTCCTGCTGCTGTATTTTACAATACCAAATTATCAATCCAGTTCTACATCGCTAAAAATCCAATTGTCTAATATTTCTACAAATTCTCCAAATCCTATAGAATAATCGGTTAAGTTCTAGGCATAGAAGTCTTATAAAGATCAGTGTAAGTCATAGAAAAAGTGATATTAAATCTTAAATGATATTAAAATCCTTATGTATCATCCTTGTCGATCTATATTCCGAAACAAATCTAATTAGTTGTATAACCATAAGAAGCACTTGATACATATTTCTCAAAGGCAGATACACTATTGAAATATTAAGGAGTTATTTTGAGTTTATTAACAATTAATGAAGATAAAGCAGTGGCAATAGGGCTTGAACCAGATGCAGTGTTCATAATTATTGCTATTTATTGATATCTTCCTTAAGGCATACAATTCTTCATTAGGTTTAGTTATGCTTATCTTTAATACTCACTGTCTGAGCCTTTTAGACTTGCCAGGGTCTAGTTGAAAGTGTTGGGAGTTGATGAGTAATTTTTTACATACATATTTATTGCAGGATTACTAGATTGGATGTAAGAAGTTTGGTTCAGAGTTTTCACTGAAGATAAATATCTTATTCCAATTAAAACTATTGAAAGGATTATAGGCAGAAGTATTTCACATAAAGTACAGCACGTATTTCTTTTTACGATTATAAAGTTTTTTTTTAGCAATGCTCGAAAGTGATTGCCCGATTTATTTTTATTTTTTACAGTCTATTTCTCCATATCTTAGAGTTATTGTATTTATAGATATACAATTTTTTATAAATTAAGTGGTATTTATTAAATAAAATAAAACTTTTCATAATTATATTTAATCATAATAAATAATATATAAAAAAAATACGCAAATAATTGTAAATAGACAATAAATTTTTTTAAAGTAAATTTATTTATGAATAGATTATATATTAAATGGAGTGAGGAAATAAATGATAAAATAAAAAATTATAATTGAATTTTATATTTAATTTAATAAAGCATTTATAATTTTTCTAAATTATTTTAATTATTTTTTTAATATTACTGAAAATTTTTTTATTCGAACTATTTTTAGTAACTATCCATCATTTCAACTTAATTTTAAAATATTTTATGTCTTAAAAATAATTTAAAAAAATAGATATATTTAGAATTTTAGCTCATATTTTAGATATATTTTTCAATACTAAATAATTATTTTAAATGTTTTAATTTTTATTTTTTAAGATTATATTTACAAGCATATTTTTCAATACTTTTTCAATATTTTTAACAAATAATATTTATAAAAGTTGTTAAAATTAATTTTTATTCTTTTTACATAATAAAAGCAAAAATATTTTAATTTATTTATTAAGTAATATTTAGAATCTGATATATATTGAATAATTAATTGATTAAATTATTTGATGAGAATATTAATAATTAAATATACTTAATAATATATGAAAATGATAATTCTAATAAATATAATTTTATAAAATTAATATGATGAATAGCTAGAATATAAGAGTGAATCTTAACAACACTGAACGAGGTTTCTACAGCGGATTATTAACCTAGCTAGATCCTGTAAATAGTCAAAGAGTGACAGGTAAATAAGCTGTATAGTTCTTCAAAAAATCAGGACTTTCAATTGACACTTTGAAAACAATATGGAAACTAAGCACTAATAATCCTGACCAATTAGAGAGAGAAGAATTCTATGTAGCTTTAAGGTTAATAGCATTAGCTTAATAAGGATATTAACTATCAATTTAACACATCATTGATAACACACCTGTATAATTGCCAAACTTTAGTGCTAACTTATAGTAATCATAAGCATAGTAATAGCAGTTCTAATAGTTACCATAATAGTAGAATTTCACTAAGGATTTCTCAGCTATCAATGATTTGTGTGCTGACACTCAAATTTTAACAATGAAGAAGGAATAAGAAAGATAAAATTAAATTAAATAATAGCAATTAATTAATCAATCGTAGTACTAATAATAATAATTAATATCATAGTAATAGTAATAGTAATAGTAATTATAATTATAATAATAATAGTAATAATAATATTAATAATAATAATAATTACCAGATATAAGTGAAAATCGTTGGACTTATTATGAAAACTATTTCAAATAGATAGACGAAGAGAATTGAGGATATATTTCTTAAGATAAAGCATTGAATGTTTATAATAAATCTTAATTAGCATAAGATATAATAAATAAAGTGTTTATTTTAATAGACACAACTAACAATAAATTGCTAAAGAAGAATCAATTTATAGTGGGATTGCATTTGCTAATGTGCATCAAGCAAGGCACTCTCAAACAATGTCCTAATTAACTATCTTAAAATCTAATAGATGTTATTAATAATGTTAAAAACAATTTTAGTTTTGATAATTTATCATCCAATTAGCCATAATAATCTTAATTTACGTCTATCTCATAACCCTCCAACATTTAATAATCATAATAATAACCATAATTAAAAAATATTAATTAATAATAAATAGTTTAATAAGAAATTATTAAACCTAATCCTGTAAATAATATTGATAATACTAATATTCTTTAATTTAATGAAAAGAACAATTAAATTTTAAAAGAACAATAAAAGTTTAATGAATAAATTGTTAATAACTACAAAATATTAGATAAAAAAATTGACGATTAGAATTAATATTTGTAAGATTAATTAAATAAACAAATGAGTTTATAGTCAAGTTAAATATCATAATTCTAAAATATTTAATAGTAAATAGAATAACACTTAAAAACAAACTTAGATTTAAAAAATTAGTTTGTTTAGTAATCAAATTCTCTTTAATAATCAGTTTAAAATTAAATATAAGATTTATTAATTTAGATAAAAAATAGTATGGCTAATGTAAGTACAGTATAAAAATCATAATTTAATGAAAAAC
>Ga0315908_10001741_pt1 | contig 16204 bp, 18 predicted proteins | sample LakEriMetagenome_12_FD_203520 | JGI IMG/M metagenome (GOLD analysis project Ga0315908, IMG submission 203520) | Freshwater fungal communities from buoy surface, Lake Erie, Ohio, United States - Buoy 4 MA124 | ecosystem: Environmental > Aquatic > Freshwater > Lake > Lake biofilm | place: USA... | reverse complement strand
GCCTCGGACAGGGTCGATGGGTTGGGGTCAATGTTGGGCATTAGCTCAAGTCTAAGTTAGGTGGGCTGAAGTGCTAAAGTGCCTGGGTCGAACACAAGCTAACTTTGCATGCCGCGCATGCTGGGCTTGGTGCCAGGACCCTTGCACTTAGCTGGAATAGCGAAGAGAGTCGGACAAAGACAAGCCCTTAACCCAGTAGTTGCGTGTAATGACTTACTCTTGGAGCGAGAAGATGGCAGCTAGCGAATAGGAGACTTCGATGAACAACGAAGACGAGCTTGATGCTGACCAAATCATGGAACTTATCGAAGAGGCTCTCGGGTCCGCGGATCTATCTGGAATAGCAACGTTAGCTAGACAACTCAAAGCTGGAGAGCTTGTTTCCCTTATTGAACGACTAAACGAAACTGAACGTGCGATTGTTTATCGCGTCCTCCCTAAAACATTAGCTTTAGAGGTTTTTGAATCTCTGGCGCCAGCACTTCAAGGAGAACTTCTTGAAGAGCTGAACTCTGAAGAAGTTTCGGCGATTTTCGCAAAGCTGGATCCTGATGACAGAGTCGGCTTGCTTGACGAACTTCCAGCAGGTGTTGCAAACCGACTGCTAACAGGCCTCTCCGCCAAGGAGCGTGGGCTAACAAGTGAAGTTCTCGGCTACTCACAGGGTTCAATTGGGCGCCGCATGAGCCCTGAGTACATATCGGTGAAAAGCACTGACAGCGTTTCGCAGGCTCTTGCCAAAGTTAAGACAAAACTGCAGTCTGCAGAAACTATTTACACACTGCCAGTTGTTAGTTCCACACGAGAACTGGTCGGAGTCGTTAGTCTGCGTGACCTTATGAGAACCCCTTCACGCACTAAGGTTTCCAAAGTAATGGCAGAACCATTGATGGTCAATGCCGGTGACGATGAGGAGTTCGCAGCCAGAACGTGTTCGGACTTAAAAGTTTTGGCCTTGCCGGTTGTGGACAACGAGAAACGCCTGGTTGGAATATTGACTGTAGATGATGCCCTCCGCATCCTGGAAGAAGAAGAGTCCGAGGATGCTGCCCGTTCTGGAGGAGCGGAGCCGCTTCGTAGGCCTTATCTTTCAACACCGGTCTTTGCTATTGTCCGATCCCGAGTTATATGGCTTTTGGTACTCGCTTTTGGAGCCACCTTTACAGTTTCCGTGCTGGGTGCTTTTGAGGCTGAAATTGAACAGCTTGTCGTGCTTACATTGTTTGTTCCACTGCTTATTGGACTTGGAGGGAATACCGGTAATCAAGCAGCTACGACTGTCACGCGAGCCCTGGCATTGCAAGATGTGCGCACCAAGGATATTTGGCTTGTGCTCTTTCGTGAGCTTAGAGTGGGCGCACTGCTTGGCCTCCTGCTTGGATCTATAGGTTTCGGCTTGGCTTCCGCATTCTTTGGCTTTCAGATTGGCACAGTCATCGGCTTGACGTTGTTTGCTATCTGTACCGTTGCAGCAACTGTTGGGGGAGTTATGCCACTAGTAGGTCTAGCGCTAAGAGCCGATCCGGCTGTCTTCTCAAATCCATTTATAACAACATTTGTCGATGCCACTGGATTAGTGATCTATTTCTTGATTGCAAAGGCAGTCTTAGGGATCTGACAGTTTGGTTCAATAGTTTGTGTCCGAAAGGGGACTTGAACCCCTACCCCCTTGCGAGGACTAACACCTCAAGCTAGCGCGTCTACCATTCCGCCACCCGGACATGACTTGTAATTCAGGCCCAATGTTAGCACGAGCCATCCCTACTAAATCTTCTGGATACTTGGAACCGAAGGCGAATGCGGGTAGTTTTGATTTATGGCTACTGATCCAAGAAATGCGTTGTCTCAACTAATTGCTTCTTTTGAGAAGCACTTTGAGGCAGCCAGTTCAAAGCGGGGCGAAGAGGACTCGAGTGTTGAGCAAGCCTACTACCAACTTGAGGACGCGTTTCTAAACTACGAAGAAGCACTTAGCACTGAGCTCGGTGAGTTTCTTCCATTTACACTGGCTGAAGACGATCAGTGAGTTTTTTTGAAGCCCTAATTTTAGGTTTAGTGCAGGGGCTAACAGAATTCCTGCCTATTTCATCTTCAGCTCACGTACAAATTGCACAGCAGCTAATGAACTTTTCCGCACTATCAAAACCACAGCTAACGGCATTTATAGCAACTATTCAACTCGGCACAGAACTAGCTGTCGTCTCATACTTCATAAAAGACATTGTCCGAATTGGATCCTCATGGATTGGCTGGTCCTTCAAGCCAAGGTCAAAGATGAATAGTGATACCAAACTCGGCTGGTTGATTATCATCGGAACTTTTCCGGTTCTAATTCTTGGTATTGCGTTTAGAGACTTTGTTGAAAATGACGTTAGAAACCTTTGGGTAGCCGCTTTCACGCTAATTGGTTTCGGTACCTTGTTAGGATTCGCGGACTTTTTTGGTGGAAAGACTAAAGACATCAAGGACCTTAGCTTTCCTCACGGACTTGTATTTGGAATGGGTCAAGCCTTGGCACTTGTTCCAGGGGTGTCCCGTTCGGGAGGCACAATCACAGTTGGTTTAATGCTTGGCTACACAAGACAAGCGGCGGCTCGTTATAGTTTCTTGTTGGCGATTCCTGCAGTTCTAGGATCAGGTCTGTTTCAGTTCTTTTCCTCGGTTGGCGACCTGAGCCAAGATTTATTAGTTGCAACAGTTGTGGCAACAATTGTCTCAGGCTTAGTCGGGTTGAGCGTTATTCACTACTTGCTTAGATACCTGCAGAAGGGTTCGTTCTTGCCGTTTGTGATTTGGCGAGTTGGAGTTGGTGTTTGGCTACTTGTGATGCTCACAAGTGGTGCAATAACTACCTAGTTCTCTGGAGGCTTTTCTTCGGACTGTAGGAACTTTTCAAGCTCGCGGGCTATAGCTTCACCTGAAGCTGCCTCTGATTCGAATTCATCACGGGTTTTCTCAAGTTGCTGGATATAGCCGGCCATTTCATCGTCGTTCTCGGCAATTTCGTCAATGCCACGCTCCCACTCAAAAGCCTGATCCGCCAAGTCTCCCTGGGAAAAGCTCACACCCAACATCTTCTCTAGTTCCGCCATTAGCGCAAGCGTTGCTTTTGGGGAAGGGGAGTTGTGCACATAGTGAGGCACCGCCGCCCAAAGTGCCATTGTGGGGATTTTTGCTTCTTCCAGAGCAATTCCAATAGTTGACAAAATTCCAACCGGACCTTCGTAGGTCGAGCGTTCGATGTTCATCGCCGAGCGAACCTTTTCGTTCTGACTTGTGGCATTTACGTTTATGGGTCTTGTGTGAGGGGTATCGGCAAGCATTCCACCTAGGAAAATAACCGCTTCAATCTCGCGATCTTCAATCATTTCTAGAATCTCAGCAGTAAACGACTTCCACCTTCGAGCCGGTTCAGTTCCGATGAGAACACTGAATCTTGAAAGAATCGGATCTTTATCGGTTGAGATCATGAAGGCAGTGCCTGGCCAGGTCAGTTCTCGATCTCCCGAATCGTCAAAGGAAACAGATGGGCGAGTGAATTGAAAGTCGTAGTAGTCCTCTGAGTCCACCTCAGCAACTATCTGGCACTGAAGAGCTTCACTGATTAGTTTCGCGGCCGAACTGGCAGATTCTGCTGCGTCGTTCCAGCCCTCGAATGCGCAAATGAGCACCCGGCCACCGAAAATACTGTTATCACTAGTCAATTTTTAGAAATCTTGCCCTTTGGTCACTTGATTGTTCGAGATGGCTTAACTGTAAGGCTAAATGCCAAAGATAGACTTCTACCATAATGATTTTCGAGCAACTTCCAGCTGCCGTCCTCTGGGACATGGACGGCACTCTGATTGATTCAGAACCCTATTGGATGAGTAGCGAAAGAACCTTCGCAAGCGCCAATAACAGCAGCTGGACCGAGCAAGATGGCCTGAGCTTAGTTGGAATGTCCCTTTACGACTCGTCCAAAATAATCAAGGAAAAAGTTGGGTCCGACCTTGATCCTGAGCAGATTATTCAACATCTTACCGATGGGGTCTCATCTCAGCTCAAGCAGGAAATTTTCTGGCGTCCGGGTGCCAAGGAGCTTTTATTGCTGCTGCGCAAGAGCAAGATCAAGACAGCACTAGTGACAATGTCCATGCGCCGAATGGCGCAACAAGTTGCTGACTCAGTTGGTTTTAATGCTTTTGACGTGATTGTTGCTGGAGACGATGTTCGCCACGGAAAACCCCATCCGGAACCCTACCTCAAGGCTGCCGAACTGCTTGGAGTAAGGCCCGAAGACTGTGTGGCTTTTGAAGATTCCCTAACCGGCCTTCGATCGGCCGAAGCGGCAAACACCAAAGCGGTTGGAATCAAAAACATCGTTGAAATACCAATCGCGCCAGGGCGAATCACCTGGCCCACACTTGAAGGGGTAACAATCAACGATCTTCGAGAGTTATTCAAGTGAATAAACGAACGCACGATTTTAAGGCCGGGGACAAAGTTCAGCTGACTGGGCCCAAGGGAAGATTGAATACCATCACTTTGGTCAAAGGTGGCGCCTTTGGAACTCATCGAGGAGACCTCAAACACGACGACATTATCGGGAAAGCAGATGGCTCGGTAGTTTCAACCCAGAACGGCGTTGAATACCTGGCATTGAAGCCACTGTTAAATGATATTGTTTTATCTATGCCGCGCGGAGCAGCCATCATATATCCAAAAGACGCCGCACAAATTCTTGTTGAGGGTGATGTTTTTCCTGGGGCCGTAGTTGTTGAAGCGGGGGTGGGATCCGGCGCTCTAAGCATGTATTTACTTAGGGCAATAGGAGAATCCGGCGAACTGCATTCTTTTGAACGTCGATCTGAATTCGCGGAGATTGCCGCCGGGAACGTAAAAGCTCAGTTTGGGGCCACTCCGAAAAACTGGAAGATTCACCTGGGAGATCTTCAAGAGCAACTACCTAAAAAACTCAAACCCCAAAGCGTGGACCGTGTTGTTCTTGACATGCTCGCGCCTTGGGAATGCATAGAAGAGTGTGCCACCGCCCTTGCACCAGGCGGATTAATAATTGTTTACGTGGCAACCGCAACGCAACTATCCAGAGTCGCCGAAGATCTACGTTCTTCGAGATTTTTCACCGAATCCAATGCATTTGAGGCATTGGTTAGACCATGGCACCTTCAGGGACTAGCAGTTAGGCCGGAGCATCGCATGATTGCCCACACCGGATTTATACTTACCGCCCGCCGCCTCGCACCAGGAGCGGTTCTGCCTCAGTTCAAATCAAAGGTGAAATCCACCGAATACAAGGATGAGGATGTCCTAGCTTGGAATCCAGACGGCTTAGGGGAACGCAAGATTTCTGAGAAGACGCTTCGAAAGACTGTCCGAAAGGCCACTTCATAGCGGGCAGCTTTTTTTGTCCGTTGCTCCAGTAAACTTTGTCTAACTCATCAAGAAAGTTGCCCCCTTTGAACAAAATAATCCTTGTGCTTTCCAGCATCATCCTGACTGCCTCTCTAACAAGTTGTGCCCCAGCTGAAATCTATGCTTGTGCCGGCTTACAAACTGGTACCCAAGTGGAATCAATTTCAGTCACCGGAGCCCTCGGAGAACAGCCGGTTGTCAGCTTCCCGTCGCCGATCAGTGCAGAGTCGATTCAGTCGCGCGTGGTTATTGCTGGGCAAGGTCCAGTATTCACTGGCCGTAATCTACTTGAATTCGAATTCGCAGGATACAACGGCGGTAGCGGGCAACTTATTCAGCAGTCTAGTTTTGATGGAACTCAGGTGCAGACTGGCACTTTTGGACCGGGTGAAATTCCAAACTTCTGCGAGGCTCTAGCTGGCGCGAATGAAGGTTCTCGCATTGTTGCAATCATTCCTCCAGACCAAGCTCACAGCGGTGAAGGAATTCCCGCTCTAGGTGTCGGTGCAGCTGATGCATTTATCTTCGTGATTGACATAAAACGTGTTTTCCCTGAAAAGGCTGCCGGCGATAGCGTTGCTCCCGAAGCAGGCCTTCCAACAGTTGTGACTACTCCAGATGGAGTACCTGGAGTCGCTATCCCAAAAACGGCCGCTCCGACTGAACTCAGAATCGCACAGCTGATTCGTGGTTCAGGTGATGTCGTAGAAAAAGGGCAACTCGTGACGCTTCACTACAGTGGTTTCCTGTGGGACAGCTCAGAAAAGTTTGATTCGAGCTGGGACTCTGGGGAAGCCGTGCAGTTCCAGATGCAAGACGGAGCTTTAATTGAAGGGTTTTTGTCAGCGGTAATTGGGCAACCGGTTGGTTCTCAAGTTCTTGCTGTGATTCCGCCTGCTCTTGGCTATGGCGATGCAGGGGCTGGTTCTATTCCTCCAGGTGCGACATTGGTGTTCGTCATCGACATTCTGGGAACCAACAACTAACCAACATGCCTGAAAAGATTGATCTTTCGGAGAGGTTATTCAATCTGACCTGCGCTCTTTTGGTTGCAGGAAACGGACTGTCCAAATCCGAGATTTTCGCTACCGTTCAGGGCTACAAAGAAGTCTACGTGCCTGGAGGAGACTCAACAGCGATTAACCGAATGTTTGAGCGGGACAAGACGTTGCTATCTAGCGCTGGAATTTTATGGAGGTCTTTTATCCCAAAGGAAGCGATGGATGACAATCAGGAGTTTCGCTACCTAATCGCAAATGAGGATTTTGTCTGGCCCAAAGGGTTGGTTCTTTCTTCAAAGCAGGTTGCGCTTTTGAACCTCGCAGCGCAGGTTTGGGCTAAAGCGTCGCTTTCCGCTGATGCCAATAGAGCCATACACCGCATTCGTGCCATGGGTGAAAAAGCCGACGGAAGTTCGCTTATCGGTATCGCACCAAGAATTCGAACTCACGAACCCTGTTTTCTTCCGCTATCAACTGCAATCGAATCTTGCTCACGGGTTTCATTCGATTATCAAAAACCTGGCGAAAGGGACGTTTCGGTTAGAAACATTGAACCCTGGTCGCTGCAGAACATCGGCGGTCAATGGCTTCTAATTGGCTTTGATCTAGATAGGGATGAGCCAAGAAATTTTCTTCTAAAGCGCATAGTTTCTGAAATTGACATCCAAGACGTGAGTTTTGATGCACCCGAATCTGCTGAGCTCAAAAGGACGCTCACCGACCTAGAGCTACACAAACTTTCCCAAACGGCCAAACTAAAGACTTCGGCGGCCAGCGCAGCCTGGTTTCATTTTGACTTGGCTGCCAACCAGACAGAATTTCAAGTGAACTTCATGGACCTACACCTATTCGCTGAGGAATTGATGGAGTTTGCTGATGAGCTCAAAGTACTTGAACCAAAACAGTTAGCTGATCTAATCAGATCTAATTTGCAAAAAGTGAGTGACGCACATGCCTAAAAGCTCAAGTCTCAGCGGCGCAGACCGCTATAACTTTATGCTAGCCCTCACTGGTCACCTCATTAATAACAGACAGCAGAAACTTGCTGATCTTGCCAGTCACTTTCAGGTCACCGAAAAAGAGATTAGTTCTGCTGTGGTGACAATTTCTCTTTCTGGAGTTGGCATGTATCGGCCAGACGAACTATTCTTTCTTGACTATGACCTTTTAGAAGAAGGAATTATTGATCTAAGTTTCGCACCAACATTGCAAGCTGTCCCACGGCTTTCTGCAAGGCAGGCGGCCGCAATAGCCAGTGGCCTGTCCTACCTTATGAATCTGGTCGACACTAATGATCAGGAACAAATCAAACAGCTATTAGAAATTCTTGGACGAGCTAGCCTAAGCACCAAGGAGCTTCCATTTATGGTCCAACCGACTCGAGGAGATGGGGATTTAGCTCTGGTACGACAGGCACTAGCAGAATCGAGAGCTATGAAATGCTCGTACATCAATTCGTCTGGTGAAATCACAAACAGAGAGATTGAACCTCAGCTACTTGAATCTCGAGAAGCAAACTGGTTTCTAAAAGGGTTTTGCCGAAGCAACCAAGAATCACGAGTATTCCGCCTTGACCGAATGCGGGAAATAGAACTTCTTGAAGAATTTATAGAGCGGGAACTGCCAGGCACCGAGACAGAAGAGATTTATTCCATCCGCAAATCTGACACCGAAGTGCTATTTGAAGTTGATCCTGAGGCGTTTGCCCTAATCGCCGATTACAAACCCGAATTTGAGATCTCTGGAAACAAGAGTGTCCAGGTCAAGATTCCGATCGGCCAGCTCGAGACATTGGGCAGAATAGTTGCAAGGTACAGCGGGAAAGTTCGAGTACTAGCTCCGGCTTCCGCACGGGTAGCGGTTAGAGAGTTTGCCCAGCGGGCTCTTGGGCAGCGAAAACCTGAAGCTGTGGCGGAGTAGATTTATCGCCATGGAGTGGTTTTTTGCCGGGGGATTCGCTCTCTCCTTTTTCTTGGTTTCAGTGCTGTTTCTTCTTCCTAAACTAATTAGATTTTCCAAGCCCGCAAAGGCACTGGCCTGGCAGCTTGAAAAACTATCCGAGGCAAGCTCTAAATCCCCTGCCATTGCAAAGGCTGTCTCAATTTCTGCGGAGGACCCAGCGCTGCATCTAGCCAAGCGCCAGCAACTCCTTCGCGAGGCAAGGGCCCGCAAGCGTTCGCGAGAGCGTAGGCTTAGGCACAGAGATATATAGCAAGAGATAGGGAAGCTTATGCGTTTACAGGGCTGGGAATGGATCATTATTCTGGCAATCGTTCTACTAATCTGGGGTGGGCCAAAGCTTCCAGGTCTAGCTAAGTCGCTTGCGCAGTCGATGCGAATCTTCCGTAAGGAAATTAAAACCACAGACGAAGCTAAGCCGGCCGACAAGCCTGCTGAGGGTGAAACCCCCACCGACAAGTAAGTGGTCAGGAACAAAAACCCCGACGCCAAGATGAGCCTTTCGGGGCATCTCAAAGAGTTCCGTAATCGACTCTTCTGGTCTGCTTTGTTCGTCATTGGTGGATCTGTGTCTGGATGGTACCTATTTGATCTCGTGTTCAACGAGCTTCAAAGACCAATTGTTGATTTAGCTTCAAAGCCTGGCAGCAACGTGACCATAAACTTTCCAACCGTTGTCTCTGCTTTCGATGTGCGCTTACAGGTTTCAATTTTCCTTGGGATCGTGATGAGTGCGCCGGTATGGCTTTATAACCTTTGGGCGTTCATTACCCCAGGTCTAAAAAGACGCGAGAAGCGCTACACAATCGGATTCGTAGTTGCGTCCGTACCCTTGTTTATCGCAGGAACTGCACTGGCTTGGTCCTCTCTACCAACTTTTGTTGCGGTGCTTGTTGGATTCACTCCTGAGGGAGCAGCGAACGTCATAAATGCCAGCGAATACATTCTTTTCACAATCAGGATTCTGTTAGTTTTCGGTCTGGCTTTCGTGCTTCCTGTTGCGCTCGTAATGCTGAACTTTGCTGGAGTTATTACAGCGCAGAACATCATCAAGTCCTGGAGGATGGCGGTATTGATCTCAGCTGTAGTTGGAGCAATCGCAACGCCAGTGGCCGAGCCGATGGCTATGTTCTTACTTATGATCCCGCTCTTGATTCTTTACTTCTTAGCAGCAGGTGTAGCGTTCTTGCACGATAAGCGTGTTGCCCGAAAGATTGCTGCCCTCGAACTAGTCGACCCACAAGACGCGAATTAGCTCTCGTGGTGACAGAGGATTTGAGCGCTGCCGAGCGCTACGCAAGGGCGAAAGTAAAACAAACCGCGCCTAGCTACAACTCATTTCTCGAATTGTTGGATTTCACACTTGACCCATTTCAGGAACAGGCCTGCCACGCATTGGCAAAAGGAAAAGGCGTACTAGTTGCTGCTCCAACTGGCGCTGGAAAAACCATCGTTGGCGAATTTGCCATTCATCTAGCCATCGAAAAGAATCAGAAGGTTTTCTATACCACTCCGATAAAAGCCCTCAGTAATCAAAAGTTTTCAGAACTAGTGGCAAGGTACGGACCCGATCGAGTAGGTCTGCTAACAGGCGATACCAACACAAATTCCGATGCTCAAATTGTTGTTATGACCACTGAGGTGTTGCGCAACATGATTTACGCAAACTCCGATTCGCTTATTGAACTGGGCTTTGTAGTTATGGACGAAGTTCACTACCTAGCCGATAGGTTCCGAGGAGCAGTCTGGGAGGAAGTTATTCTCCACCTTCCGAAAGACGTCAAGCTGATTTCTCTAAGTGCAACGGTTTCAAACGCCGAGGAATTTGGCGCCTGGCTAGAGGAAGTGCGTGGCGATACTGAAATTGTTGTATCGGAGCACCGACCGGTCCCGCTGGATCAACACGTACTGTTTGGCGATGAACTCATGGAGTTGTTTGCTGCAGGTTCGAAAAATCAACGAGTAAACGCAGAACTGGTTCAAAAACACTCGTCTAAGTTGAGAATTCCTATCGGCAAGTACACCAAGGGCAAAAAGCCTAAGGGCGAGCTGGACAAGCGCTTTTCGAGAATTCCTAAGATCAGCAAACCCGAAGTTGTTGAAATACTCGAAGACAACGACCTGCTGCCGGCAATCTTCTTTATCTTCTCGCGAGTCGGTTGTGATGCCGCGGTAAGAGCATGCCACCAATATGGAGTTCGCCTAACAACCCGCGAAGAGCAAGCTGAAATTCGGTACTTAGTTGAAGAAAAGACTGCGTCAATCGCCGATGAGGATCTTGCAACTCTTGGATACTTTGAGTGGCTCAGTGGTCTAGAAAGAGGAGTGGCAGCCCATCATGCAGGAATGTTGCCAGCTTTCAAAGAAGTGGTTGAAGAACTATTCCTAAGAAAGCTAGTGAGGGTGGTTTTCGCAACTGAAACCCTCGCCCTAGGAATCAACATGCCTGCCCGCACCGTGATTCTTGAGCGTTTGGATAAATTCAACGGCGAGTCCAGGGTGCAGATAACACCGGGGGAGTACACACAGCTCACTGGGCGCGCCGGCAGACGGGGTATCGATACTCTAGGTCACTCGGTAATCCAGTGGTCTGGAAATCTTGATCCTGCAAGTGTTGCGGGTCTTGCCAGCAAACGAAGCTATCCGTTGATTAGCCCTTTCAAACCAACAGCCAACATGGCAGTGAATTTGATTGAAGCTTTTGGACGTAAACGCGCCCGAGAAGTTCTGGAAACTTCCTTTGCTCAGTTTCAGGCAGATAGGTCCGTTGTTGGACTCGCCAAAGGAATTCGAGAAAAGCAAATTTCACTTGATGGCTACGCCAAGTCCATGGAGTGCCACTTGGGGGATTTTTTCGGGTACTCAAGCATAAGAAGAGAGCTGAGCGATATCGAAAAGAGCCTGGCTTCGGGTCGCACAAGACAAGAGCGCGGTAAAGACATTCGGCAGACCAAAGGTCGCAGCGAACAGGAACGAAAGCTGGCAGAGCTTAAAGTGCGAATGAAGACCCATCCTTGTCATCTTTGTTCACACCGTGAAGCGCACTCCAGATGGGCTGAGCGTTGGTGGCAATTGCATAGGGAGACCCAAGCAATCTTGGATCAAATTGAAGGCAGAACTAATTTGGTGGCTTCCACTTTTGACAAAATTTGCGACCTCTTGATTGAACTTGATTATCTAGATGATTCAGATCAGGACTTGCAAGTAACTGAGTCAGGAAAGATGCTCGCTCGAATCTATGGTGAGCGCGACTTACTAGTAGCAGAGGCTCTGCGCCTCAAGATCTGGGACAACCTGGATGCTCCTTCTTTGGCCGCCATGGCGGCCGCTTTGGTTTATGAACCTCGGCGAGATGATGAGAACTTTGAGCCTCGTGCTGTGAAAGGAAACTTCCAGCAAAGCTTTACCAACACCCAGCTGCTTTGGGATGATCTAGAAAATCTTGCAAAAAAGCACAAACTTCAACGATCATCAAAATTGGAAATGGACTTAAGCTATCCAATCCATCGTTGGGCAACCGGAGCCAAGCTCGATTTGGTTTTGGAATCAGCTGATCTACTACCTGGGGATTTCATCAGGTGGTGCAAGCAGATAATCGACCTTCTAGAACAGCTTGCCAAGGCAAGCGAAGGTCTGATTTCCTCAAAGGCCAGAGACGCAGTAGATCTTGTCAAACGAGGCATCGTTGCCTATTCGTACTATGCATAGGCTAGATACATGAATAAGCGAAACCGAAATGGTGTTTTCCTTTGGCGCATTCCGGTCGGCATTTTGGGGGGACTGCTTTCTTCTCTGGCTATGCCCCGCGAAAACATCTGGCCACTAATCTTTGTCTCAGTAGCGCTTATTCTCGTCAGCCTTCGTGGTCTCAAATTCTTTGCAGCATCTCTTGTTGGCTTTTTCTCCGGGGTTGCCTTCTACATGAGTCAGATTGAATGGATCAGCCTCTACCTAGGCCCGATCCCTTGGATTGCGCTTTCAGTGATGGAAGCTCTCATCTTCGCTGTTGGTTCGGGAGTTATTGCAGTGGTGTGGACTTGCCTTGGCCAAAAGCCTTCAAAGGGATACTCGTCAGCGCTTATCACACTTTCGATAGCGACAGTTTGGACGGCGCGCGAATGGGTGTCAATCAACTTGCCCTATGGGGGATTTCCTTGGTCAAGAATTGCCCAGGCTCTTTCGGATAGTTTTCTATCCTCGCTTGTGTACTTTGTAGGAATTTCTGGGCTGACCTTTTTCTCTGTATTTTTCACAGTCGCACTCTTGCAAGCTATCGAGTCGGGTTGGAGGAATCTGCGCTTACATGGTATTTCTTTGACTTCGACAGCCGGAGCTATAGCACTTGCTGCCTTGTTTGTGGTGCCGGCTGGACCTGAATCTGGTGAAGTCACGGTTGCGGCAGTGCAGGGCAATGCCAATGCGGGCTTATTTGCAAACTCCGAACGTGGAACATTTCTTCGAAATCATCTTGAAGCTACCGAGTTTCTTGATAGTGATCCACTCAAGGATTCCATTGATTTTATTGTTTGGCCTGAGAACGCCTCCGATCTTAACCCGCAGTCAAACGAATTGGCCAAACTTCAAATCGATACCATAGTTGAGAAGTATCAGGTTCCGGTGATTTTTGGCGCTATTACCGAATCAGGCGAAGAGATTTTCAATAGTTCGCTCTACTTTGCACCTGGACAAGGCCAGATTGACCAGTACGACAAAAAGCGGCCGGTTCCTTTCGCCGAGTACGTTCCAGATAGAGACTTCTGGTACTTACTTGCACCAGATTTAATCGGAATGGTCTCTCGAGGCTACGCCTTCGGAACTCGGGATGGAATCTTCGAATTCGAACATAGAAACTTGGGTGTCCTGATCTGCTTTGAAGTGGCCATCGACGATATCGGCCGAGAGCTGGTAAATGACGGCGCGGAAATCATTCTTTCTCAGACCAACAACGCTGATTTTGGCCGAAGTGACGAAACCTTCCAGCAGGCTGCCCTTGCTAGGTTGCGTGCGATCGAAACGGGCAGAACTCTTGTGAACATCTCAACCGTTGGAGTTTCAAAGGTTTTTCTTGCCGACGGCTCAATAGTTGATGAGCTGCCTATCTTTGAACCCGGAATTATGGTTCACACCCTGCCACTTAGAACTTCAATCACTCCTGCCATGGCTATCGGTCCAGGTTTCGACTTGGCGATCAATGTTTTTGCTTTGAGTCTCCTCACGGGAGCAATTGGTTCTTGGGTTAGAGGCAGATCAAAGAAATCAAACGTGTGAGGTACCTCGTTGTCATTCCGACCTATAACGAGGCGGAAGCTATTTTTGAAACCGTGAGCCTAGTACTTGCGCTCAAGCCAGAACTAAACGTGCTAGTAGTAGATGACTCTTCGCCGGATGGAACAGGCGCAATTGTTAGGGAAGCGTTTGCAACCGAATCTAGAGTTGAGCTTCTGACTCGAAAGCAAAAGCAGGGTCTGGGGCTTGCATACCTCGAAGGGTTCCAGTGGGCATTTAGTAAAGGCTTCGATGTAGTGGTTGAAATGGATGCCGATGGATCTCACCGAGCTAAAGATTTAGCCTTACTTCTGGAAGCATCCAAGACCGTAGATTTGGTGATTGGGTCGCGTTGGATTAGTGGGGGAGAAGTAGAAAACTGGCCCTTGATAAGAAAACTGATTTCTAGAATTGGCAATCGTTATGCCAAGACAATGCTTGGAACAAGAATTTGGGACATGACCTCAGGTTTTCGTGTTTACCGCGCAGAGTTTTTGCAAAAGCTGGTGACCGAGTCGGTTTCTTCCCACGGCTACTCATTCCAAGTTGAACTTGCCCACCGGGCCTCAAAAGCAGGTTCAGTCGTTGAAGTGCCGATAACTTTTGTTGAGCGAGTCAACGGTAAATCAAAAATGACCCTGGCCATTGTGCTGGAGGCACTGACCAAGATCACTTTTTGGGGAATCAAAAGGGTATTTAGTTAGACATCTACTTTTCCGGCTTTGCGCCTTGCTCTGATGTAGGAAATTCGCTCTTGGAGAATTTCTTCCAGATCTTCCTTCGAACGTCTTTCTGACAGCATCTCCCAATGCGATTTTGGGATTTTTAGTTCATTCAGGTCTAGTTTGGTGAGCTTTCCATCGGTGAGCAATACTGCTTGTTCGGGGCAGGATTTACACTGCCATGTGTTTGGCAGCTCGGCGTCCTGAGCAAATACAAGTTCGCTGATGTGAGAATTTGAGCATTGAAAGCTGTGCTTGTTCCTGGGGGAGTAGTTGACTCCGATTTCCGATTCAAGCGAGTGCGCTCCCAATCTGATGCCGCGCATTGTCTGTTGGGCCATGATTTCTCCTGGTTGCATTTGGTTGACGAATTAGCCAACACCGAAAACAACCGACACCTTGTTCGAAATCTTCCTGTAGCGGAGAAGTTCACAGAAATTTCTCAGCTAAAGGTTTTGACCGCCAGATCGGCCCGGTCAGTGACAATGCCGTGAGCTCCAAGGGCAAAAAGTTCAAGCATGGTTTTTGGCTCATTTATGGTCCAATAGTGAATTTCAACTCCCAGCGGCAACACATTCTCCAGAAATTTGGGGTGAGTCAAGTCGATTCCTAAGAACTTCATGGGTATCTGAAGTGCATCAATAGCGACCAATTGCTTGGCAAGAGCTTTTTCCATTCCAGCTCTAGCTAAGAGATAGCTGAGTAAAACCTTTGAGCTTCCTGCGGAGGTTGCCAGGGGAGTAGTCGTGCTTGCGAGCGCGCGTTTTCTTGATGCTTCACTAAAGCTTGAAACCAGCACCCGATTTTCTGCCTTGAGTCGCATGATTGCTTGAATTCCAACAGATTCGGCCTGCGGGGTTTTAAGGTCAAGATTGAACTTGGCTTCGGGGAATGCAAGCAACGCTTCTTCAAGAGTTGGGATTTGCCCAGAGAGGGGAAGTTCAATTTCTTTGAGCTGCAAAACGGTGAGATCAGAGACCTTGGTTTTTCTGCCGACCAGCCTTGTTAGATCATCGTCATGAAACAGCACAGGAACCTTATCCCGCGTGACTTGGATGTCCGATTCCAAATAATCCGCTCCGGCCATAATGGCGAGATCAAAAGATCTAAGGGTGTTCTCATCCGCTACCAATTTTTCTCCCTGGATTGTAAGTCCACGGTGGGCGAAAATGCGCGGTCTGGTGCCTGGGTGGGTGTCTAGATAGCCAGTAGTCTTCATAGGTGCTTCCTGAATCCAACCGTAGCCTGAGCTTTCGTCTAATAATCCTCATCTTCGGATTATTTGTTTACGGTCTTGGCGTAGCAATGACAGTTCATGCCGGCCTCGGAATTGCCCCGTGGGACGTATTCGCACAAGGGATTTCAATTCAAACGGGTCTGAGCTTTGGCGTTTCAACTGTGGTTGTGAGTGCGCTTGTGCTTTTGGCTTGGATACCCCTCAAGGTGAAACCTGGAATTGGAACAGTCGCTAACGCTGTCTTGATTGGGTTGTTTGCGGATTTTTGGCTTTTGATACTTCCTGGCACCTCGATCTACTGGCAGCAGCTGTTGATTTTCTTGGTCGGAGTCGTAATTGTCGCCATTGCAACCGGCTTGTATATCAGCTCAGCCCTTGGATCAGGTCCAAGAGATGGACTAATGCAGGGGACAGCTAACGCCCTGGATAAGCCCTTCTGGATGGTTAGGACAGCCTACGAGGGAACGGTTTTGATCCTGGGAGCGCTCATGGGAGGTCAAGTTAGGGAAGGAACCCTCATTTTTGCCCTCAGCATTGGGTACCTGGTCCAGTTATCCATGAAGTTCTTTAAAATCCCCAAAGGTTTTAGCTTTTGGCACTAATCA
>Ga0315908_10001738_pt1 | contig 16209 bp, 6 predicted proteins | sample LakEriMetagenome_12_FD_203520 | JGI IMG/M metagenome (GOLD analysis project Ga0315908, IMG submission 203520) | Freshwater fungal communities from buoy surface, Lake Erie, Ohio, United States - Buoy 4 MA124 | ecosystem: Environmental > Aquatic > Freshwater > Lake > Lake biofilm | place: USA... | reverse complement strand
ATAAAAAGAAAAAAATAACATAAACTAAATTAAGGAGAAATAATAAGATGAAAGCTAAATATAAGAAAATAAAGAAATAAAAGTAATAAATTTTATTTATAAAAATAATAGAAAATAAGGAATCAGATTAAGAACTTAAGGAAAAATAAAAGAAGAGAAAATGATCATGATGAGTTTGATGTAATTTATTAATATATATTTAAAGGAAATAGCTTTAAAATATGAAGAGAAAATAAGGAAAAAGCAGAAATGGACCAATGCTATTTGATAAAATTTACATTAAATATATCAATAACTTAACAAATAGTTTAAAAACAATCATTTTTTAATATTATTAATTATACATTAAATTTCTTAAAAAAAGTTGTTTTTATATATTTTTTTATTTTTATTGTTTAAAAAGTTAGTGCTTTGAAGATACTCCTTTATTTTGTTTTACTTTTATCTGCTTGTATTGTGCTTTATGCTTTTCAAAAATCCTAAAAAATAGTTATCATCTTGAGTTGTTTTTTTATTCTTTTTTATTTCTAAATTATTATTATTAATATTATATATTTTACGTTAATTATCTTTGTTTATATTTCTATTTTCACTAACTATCTGATTTACTTCTTACTTATTTTGCTTTATTATGTTCAAATTCAAATGAAATTTAGGCTTTTATTTATTTGAACCTTCTTTTATTAAATTATTGTTATTATTATTTTTAAACATATTTTTTTCCATTTGATCTTTTTATATATTATCACTATCAATTATAATCAAACCATTATTTAAGTTTTTTCCTCTTTATACTTTTTTATTAATTATGTTTTACATGTGTTAATTATTAAAATAATTATTTTAATTCAAATTTTTTTATTTTTGAAATAGTTAGTTATTACTATTATTATATTTTAGTTGATTTTTTATTATATTATTTCCTTGTGTATTATTTTCTTTTAATGTATTAAAAATAGGAATATTGTTAGGGTTTTATTGATATTTTTTTTTTTCTTTATTTATCATCAAATTTATCTTTTGAATTTGTTAATCGTGTTATTGCAGCAATTTATTTTATTGTTATATAATCTAATTTAATTATTATTATTAAATATTTTAAAAAAGTTGTTGGGTTTTCTACTTATCGATTTTAACATTAATTTACTAATTTTAAAATTTTTATTTTAAATTTTTTTCAAATTATTTATATTTACTATTAAAAATACCTCCTTTTTCTTATTTAATATTATATTATTAATTTAGAGGTTATTAAATTTTAATGTTTGATTGGTAAAACTATGAATTTTTATATATTTTTGATGTATTTTATAATGATTCTCTTTAAGTTTAAGGTACCTAATTTTTTATACTTTATTAATTCTATAAAAAATTTAAAATTTCCTCTTTATCTTAATTAACTCTATCTGTATGATAAAAATAATGACTTTTACCCATATAATCATTTTAATTGAAAATATTTTTTTAATAATCCTAATTATGATTATCTGATAAAATTATTTGTAAATTATCAAATTATTTTAAATTATAAACTAAATTTCAATCCTTTTAATCTATATCTTAAATATATCTTTATTATTAAAACTAATTTTGTTTATTTAGATAATGATTTTTTTAATTAAATTTAATTTGTAAATTATTTAAATTAGAAGCAATTTACTATTTAATTTAGATTTAATTTTGTTAATTAATAAAATTCTAAATTTTTGGATTATTTAATTTAAAGTTTTAATTTTTTTAGATTTATTGGTCTTTTTCTTTTAACTAATTTAGATAAAACTAAAAATCCTTGTTATTAGAGGATCCATTGGATTTAAATGACTTATTAATATTTAGGAAATAATTTCAATCTATATTCTTATTAATGAAATTCTGATTAATGGGTTCATAAATATCTTAAATAGTCCTGCTAAAAGATAACTATAGAGTGGGATCAATTTTGATTTATTCTTCAGTAGGATCTCCAATCAACTCCAAGATGTTATTATTATTATTTATTTCCTTGATATTATACTGATTAATCTCATACTTCTATTATACTTTATCTTTCTTAGGATTATTAATAATAATCTTATTAATTCTCATATATCTCCTCAATACAATCTGTTGCACATCTGATACACAGATATTTGGAATTACCTTTTTGCTATTTTTATAAAGTTCTCCTAAATACTTTAATCTTGGCTTTACTTCCATTTTGTAATAGATTCTGTTCAGATACTCAGTGTCAGGATCATCAAATTAAAGGTCTTTATAATAAATAACATGAGGAATCATCACTCCTGCTAGGATTTCATTGATTGGTTTTGCAAAGTAAAAGTAAAATTAATAATGGTATTTTTTTCGCATCAAGTGTTACCAATAAAAAGCTTCTCTTTTATTGTGTTTGCACATATTGCATTATTATTGTTGTTTTAAATTTATACATATTAATGTTGAACCATTTTTTGTTTTTAAGACATTTTCAGATTGTTATTGCTGAATTTAATGCTATTATTGTTTCAAGTTATTTTTGTGCGAAATTATCATTTTATTTTCAATATCAATTATATTTAATTTATAGTTATTATTATTATTAATTCATTTATAATTATTTATCTTTACCTATTATTTTTTTATTACCATATCTATTATATTTAATTTATAATAATTCTTAAAAAAAAAAAAAAACAATGAAGCATTTTAAATAGCACATTCAAAAAAAAATTAGCTAAATTTTTATGAATAAAAATGAAAACTAAATAAAATTATCTAATTAAATCATAATTGAATCTAATCAAATATTAATTTAAATTATTTTACTTATTTAGTTAATAATATAACTAATAGCATATATTTTAACTGAACAAAAAATTAATTAAAAAGATAGATATTATTTGATTACTTAATGTTCTTTAAATTTTGGAATAATTATTTTACTAAATTTATTTAAAAATAAATTTAATTAAAATAAAATAATAAAAGATATTGTGTTAATAATAATTTAGATAGGATTAATTCCTTTTAACTAACAATATTTTATTTAGAATAGAATTAATTTTATAATACTATATTGTATGAATTACCAACTATTTATTTTATTATAAAATTCAAGAATAATAAATTAAGCTGGACTAATATTTGTTAATTTATATATTATAATGAGACTATTAATATCCCTAAATGAATTAAATTAAGATGATATAAAGATAATATTCAGTTTTATATTAAGAATTTTTATCAATATTTATGTTTTTTCCTCATATTAAAAAATAATTAGTAAAAGCTGTCTTAAAAAAATTGAATCTGAATATGAATATTAAAAAATAAACTAAGATTAATCTAAATTAATATTAGTAATAAATAAGTAATATAAAATAAAAGCAATAAATAAAAATATGATAGAATAAATATCCACGATAACTAATTTAAATAGTTAATTAGAAAAGTTAATAGAATAAAATATTTTTTAGATATACTTATTATAAAATTAAAAATTTAATAAATATCAAAGTTTAAAATAAATAATAAAACTTTATATTAAAAATAATGAAATTTACACTGATTTTTATAAAATAAATTTAATAGGATGTAAATAATTTAATTTCAAATTAAAAATTAAAAACTTCAATTATCAAAATGAAGAATGTTATAAAATAATATTATAAGATATCAATTAAGTTTTATAAAGATAAAAATAAGAATTATAATATTAATACTCTTAATTAACATAATAAACCATTTCTCATGAATTAATCAATCCTTTAAATAGCATTATTAATATAAGTGATTAATTAGAAGAATAAGCAAAATAAATAATTGATTAATTTGATTAAATTGAGTAAAAGGATGATAATTATTTATAAGATATAAAAAATTTTTATTAAAAATCAAAATATATTTATAGCTGCTCTAAAAAGTTGTATTATTTAATTAAAAGTTAAATAACTTTGATAAATATAGAAAATAAGTAGTTAAAATTAAATTTTAATAAAATTGATTTATATTAAAATTTATAGTAGGTCTGTAATTTATTTGCCAATTAACTAAATATAAATTAAACAAAGCTAAATATAAATTGTAATTAATAAAAAAAGATTAATTTTGATTATGAATTGTATAATATAATAATCTATAATATATTATCAAACTCAGTTAAATTTACTAATAAAGGATTTATAAATATTTTAGTTGATATAGATGAAAATAATCAGTAATTAAAAACTTCTATAACAGATACAGGATAAGGTATAGATAAAAGTTAATTAAATTAAATATTTGAATTATATTCTTAAATACAAGATGATTAATCTATTTTAAATAAAAACGGAATAGGAGTAGGATTAAATACATGCAAAAGAATTTTATAATATTTGGGAAACGATATTTAAATATAAAGTGAGATAGGTAAAGGAACTGAAATATTTTTCGCTCTTTATACAGATAAATAAAAATAAATATAGGCCATACAAGAATAAAATAGAAGTTTGATTAGTGAAGATTAATACAAAAACTAAGAATATATAATAAATAAATCATTGGAATAGTTAGATAGGTAATTAACATATAATAAAAATTTTAGTTTAACTTAGAGAATAAAAGAAACAAAACAATAAAATGATATTTTTATAAAAGAATTAGAAAAAGAAGAGATTAATTAAAATTTCAGCTTTGATAACTAAAAATACATAAAATAATAAAATACAAAAACTTAAATATCATATAATAATGATGATAGTTTAAATTAGATATTAAATTATTAAGAAATAAATGATATTTATATAAAAGAAGAAGAAGAATTACAAGAAGAATGTAATTTAATTTTATCTGAAAAAGATTTAGAATAAAAAAAGTAAAAAAATTTTTGCGAATAAAATAAAAATTATTTATAATTTAAATAAAATTACTTAAATCATAATTATTAAAAATAAGAAGAAATAGAATATGATAAAAATTATAATAATTTTTTAGAAGATAAGGATTTATTAAATATTATAAAAAATTATAATAAATCAATCAATAAAATACAAAATATAAAAAATTTGAAACAAGAGAATTAAGATTATATTTAATTACTTTATAATGAAAATATTAAAATTGAAAAATTTTTAAATATGATACAAAATATTTAAAAAAATTAGAAATATTAAATTTAAAAAAATGAAAATTAAATAATAAATTAAAGTAAATATTCATCAATAAAAAAATTAAAATAATAATAAATTATCAATAATAGAAATAACTAAATTAATAATTTTTGAATTAATTAGAAATATAATTAATTAAATACATTATAATAAAAAGTAATTAACAATGATGAAATATAAATAAATAATTTACAAAACAAATAATAGAAAACTTAAATAGAATTTTCATCAAAATTAAATACTAAAAATTAATAAAGTATTCTTATAGTAGATGATTAAGATTTTAATTTAATTCCACTAAATTATTTTTTGGATAAAACTTATTAAATAAAATTATAACAAGCTTATAATGGATAATAAGCGTTGGAAATATTTAAAGATTTATCAATTCCTAACAATAATAAAAAATTAAAAAACAATTATTTCAAATTAATCATAATGGACATTAATATGCCTATAATGGACGGTATAACATCAACTAAATAAATAATATAATTTTGCAAAGAAAATCAAATCTAGCTACCAAATATTGTTGCTTTAACAGCTTATGAAAGTTAAGAGAACTCATAAAGTTGTATATAAGCAGGAATAATAGAAGTTTATAATAAACCAATAGATAAACATAAAATATAGTAAATTATTTAAAAATATTACTATTAAAATGATGATTGATAGTCTATTTATTATAATATTATTTTTATTTAGTATTTATAATTGTTTATTTATATCTATTATTATTTAGATAATCCAAAAATATCATTTATTAATAATTATTTATTATAAATTTTTTTATAATTATTTATCTTTATCTTTTATTATTTATATTATTCCATTTATATTTAAATATATAAATCAGATTTATTTATCATATTAGTTATTAATTTTTATGAGCTTAAATAATAAAGGATTAGAAGATGCCATTTTAAATATGAGTAGGCTTATTGAAAAAAAAGGAAAATTTTAAGAAAGTTTATGTAATATGGATTAATAAAAAGTTGATTAATTAATTGAAGTATTATAAGAAAAATATAACAGAATTAGAAAAATTTTATAATAAGAAAATGAAATTTTAGAAGAAGAATCAAAAAAAAATGAAGAATTAAAAGAAAAACTAATTAAAGAGTAAGAAGACAAAGAATTAAATGTATAAAATATAGTAAAATAAGTAAAGAAAATTAAAGAAAAGAGAAAAATTTAATTAAATAGTATTAACGAATCAACAATTTAATAAAGATGTTATCAAAATTAATATGAATATATGTTATAATAAATTACTCAAAAGGAAAACTAGATCTCTTAAATTAACTTAGAAAATCATTAAAAAATATTATAAGTAGAATAAACAGTATAAAAAATATAAGATTTAAATAGAGAAATAGCTGAAAAATAAATAAAATTATAATATGAAAAATAAATTGTAAAAAATAACTAAACATAATTATAAGAAACAAATAAAAAAAAACAATCTTTATTTTAAGATTATTAGACATTATCATCCTAAATTTAAAAAATAGAAGAAAAAATGAATATGTTGTTTGTGCCGATTCCTGATAATTTTACAAATAATGAAGAAGCATTTGAAATTAAAAAGAAAATAAAAAACAATAAAAAAAAACTAGCAGATTTATAAGCTAATGTATTAATTATTTAGAATGAAATCACTTAAAAAAATTAATAGCTTGAATTTATTAGAGAAAAAAATAAAACTATGGAATAATAAACTTTAAAAAATATTTAGAAAAAATTTTAAGAAATATATAATAAAATTTAATAAAAGAGCTTATTTTTAAATACAGAAAACTTATTATTAAATTAATTGATGATTTAATTGATATAAAAAAGTTCTAATAACAAATAAAAATATATTAAAAAAACAATTAATAGCAATTTAATAACTGATGATTAATAGTAAAAAGTTTCTTAATAAATAAATTATGATCAAAGAGAAAACATAATTTAGATTGAAAAAGATTTAAAAAAATAAGATGAATTTATAAAATAACAAGAAATAGAAAAACAGATAATATAATAAAAAATTGAAAATATAAAGTAAAAAATAGAAGAATCTGAGATGGAAATTTAATAAATGAAAAATCAAAATAAAAAAAGCGGTAAAAAAATGATTTAAATGCTAGATGAAATAAGTTAAACTACTTATAATTAATGGAACAAAGTGAATTCAACACAGAGCAAATTAGGCAAAAACAATTAGGATTTTATAAGCGATTTCAAAAGTGACTCTAGATTGAAAACACTTTTAGACATGGCTTTATGAATAGATATAAATAAAAACAAATCAATTATCTTCTGAATTTGAATCTTCTCCAAATTCGTTTTAATATTCTTAAAAAATTATATTTGAAATTTTTATTTTTTTCTAATTTTAATAAAAATAGTGAACTGTCCAACCCCCTAATTTGTTTAAAATAAAGCCTTTTCTTATATATTAATTAGAAGGAATGATATATTTCTTCACTTTATTCACTTCTAATTTTTAATCTTTATTATCAATAAACATTGTCACAGTTTATTAAGCAGGAACATAAATAAACGCTATTTTCTTATCTAGAATTGCAATATCTATTTTTATTTAAGTTTATTCGCAATCGTGATTCATTTTAAATATCATTAAATCATTATTTCTATTTAATATCATTGATATATCAATTAAGCAATTATTATATCTTTAATCTTTTTTTAGACTTTCATATAAATTTTGTTAATATTTTTTGAAACTATTTTATAATATTTCTTTTTAACTATTATCAAATATTTCATTATTTTTATTAAGCATTAAATAAGTAAAATATTTTTCTAAATCACTATTTCCAAAATTAGACTATATTTCACTTATTTAATTAAATAACAATTGTTTTAGTTTTAAGCTAATTTCATCATTTATTTATGTATTATAAGATAATTACTCGTTAACAATTTAAATTTTAAAATCAATCAAATTATAGGAATTTTATAATTAAAAATTTTACATATAATTTAAGTTATAATTCTCATTATTTTTTTCAATTGAGTTTAAAAAGTATTTATATTTTTCTGTTTTAAATTAATTTTTACAAATATCATCAATTTTATTTTATAAAACAAAACTTATTTCAGGAATATTTATTTAAATATTCAAAGACTATTTGATAAATTCTTATTCTTAAATTATTAACAACATTTAATAGTTTTATAAGATTTCATCTTCTGAATAATAATTATCGATCATAAATTATATCGTTTCTTCACTAATTTCTGGAAATAATTTTGTTTTTATTATTTCAAAAAATTATTTTTAATATATAATTGTTTTTAAAATATCAATATGAATAAAATTAGAATTATTTATAGCCTCAATTGAAAAATTTAAATTTTTTTTATTAAATTACAAAAAATTATTAACAGCTAATTAATTTAAATCTTTAATTTCAATAAAATCTATAAAATTTTATTATTAGAATTACTTGGCAGAAATTTATAATAAATTAAGACATTTTAATCTTTTTAATCAAATTTAATCTATTCAATTTTTTATATTAGTTCTTATGTAAAATTAAATTTACTATATTTCATTATTTAAATAACTTACTATAAATAAATATCAATTTTATTTTTATTATAAAAATGAAATATATTTAAAAAATAATATATAATTTGATAGATTTTAAAAATAAATTACCAAAACTAAAAAAAATGATAATTCATCATAAATCAAGTTTAAAATAATAGATAACGGTAAAAAAGCATTCTAAACATGATATGAATATTTGTATGACTAATCAAAATTATTTAAATGTCTTTAATAAATAAGTATAACTTACTTTTAAAATTAGTTTAAATAAGCATTAATTATATTGACTAAATCATTTTTTTTGTATAATTTTTAATTAAATTGTAAATTTTGTGAGTCTTCATAATAAATAAATAAGGTCAGTAAATTTTAAGAACATTTTTCAAATATTTACCAAGCATTTACATTAGCTTAATTTAAAATTAAAATATTATCTATAAGTATTTAACCATTCCATGATTTACAGGTTCTTTCTAATTAAGGCATAATTTTATTGATTTTTTCATTCATTTCTGATAGATTCTATATGTTATATTATATTTTTACATTTTCAAATAAATTATGAATTATTGATAATAAAAATTCATAATTTTTGAAACTAGAAATTTATAAATTAGTATTAAAAATTTAATTTATACCATTTTCATAAATAATTTATTTAATATTTAAGTTTTAGTTTGATACAAAGACTTAGAAAATATTATTAAAGTTTCCAATTATTTTTTTACTGATAATAGTCAATTATTAATTTTTTGGGAATTAAACTAGAATATGTTTGATAATTTGAATGATTTTATCTAACCAAGGAAGTTATTCATTAACAGGTTTTTATTTATTAATAGCAATATATTTGATGATAATCCTTTAAATTAAAAAAACCAAATTATCAAGATTCTACTAATCTTTAATCGACATTTTAATAATATCTTGAATATAATTATAAAAAAACTCAGTAATATGATCTAATAACTATTATTCTTCATTATTTTCAGTTCTTCTAAGAATATGGATCGATTGTTTTAAAATAAAATCTATTTCTTATTACTTGGTCTGTTCTTCATTTTTAAAAATCTTATCAATTAATAACTTTTCCTTGAAAATTTGTATTGCTAACCTTCAAAAAGAAATGAACTTAACTTCTTTAGTCTTGTTGTATATCATTTTAATAAAATAAATTATATCTTCATTGACTTCATAAACATTAAGACCAAAATAAAATGTCTAAGATTATAAATAGTTGTATTTGATGCTTTATCTTTATAGAATAATCTTGACTAATTTCTAAACGCTTTCTTTGTTTTCTGAGCTTAATTATAACTAGTTTTATAAATTATTAATGATGGAAAGAAGATAATCAGGTCTGTTAATAAACTCACAAATTAGACTGGAAATCTTGAGAATGTCATTGACACAATTATCTGTATTAATAAGTTCCTAAATACTTCTTTTTATTATTTTAAGACTTAAAGCAAACTTAAAGTTTAACTGATATCCTCTTATGATTGAAACTTTGTTTTTCATTATAAAATGAGTTATTTGAGCTACTACCAATATTTATTTTATATTCTTTAATAATACAATATCATTTATATATTTTAACCAACTTTAAGTGAAGTTTAAACTATAATCAAGGGATTAATTTGATATTTTCTAAAGCACTTAATAAACCAAATAATAGTCATTGAGAGTCATATTGTTAAATAAATTTTAGTTGTTTTCTAGGTTTCTTTGTAAGTTTTTAGGCAATTTTATATCAAATTAGCATAAAAACTTTATTATTTCCAACAAATTGTTTTTGCTGTAACATTAAATCTTGTCATCTATAAGAAGTTAAATCAATTAGTTTGTAAATTCATTTTCTTATTAAGTTTGTTGATAAATTTGAATCTTTAGTATTTAAAATATCTTTCGATTGGTTAGATTTACCAATTCATTTTAGTTTATATTTTATTAAATCAAGTTTTAATAATGAATAAGTAATAATTTTATTGTAGGTGTTAAAATTTTATGAACTTATTAATAAATTGTGTTATGGTTTTCTGTAGATACTTGATTATTTATTTATAAATCATTATGTTAATTAAGTTTTTAAGACATTTCAATCATTACTTCAATACAATTTACCAGAATATCATAATTTAAATGAGAATTTACATTTTGACTTGTAAGAATTTATATTTTATTAGCATATTAGATAATGAATTAATCTAAGTCTTATATTTAAAAATCACTTTGCATAAATTCTAAAATATTATTTATCGCAGTTATTTAATCAGTTATACTTTAAATATTTATATCTTTATTTATGTATTAATTAATAATATTGAAAAAAAAATTAAAAAAATTAGTTTAATAAGGCTTATTTATGAGGAATAATTTTTGTAAAAACTGTTTATTTTTACTTTTGTTTACTTCTTCAATCATTTAGAAAATATCGATTTGGTTATTTTCAAACTCATTTTAGTTAATAATATTATTAAAACAAACTTAAACTAATGATGATTCAATAATTTAATTTTCATCTATCAAATGTATTATAAACTAATATATATTTTGAAACTCCTATTAATTTAGATTAACAAACTATTATTTAAATCTAAAAAAATGTTTCTCAGATATTAATTTATTATTTCTTATAGCAAATTTTATCTCTCTTAATTAGAATTTAGTTAATTCTTTTATCTACTTTTTACAATTCTAAATAATTTTAATTTCTTCTTAACATTTAATATGATTATAGATATTTTTTAAAACACCTTATTTAATTCTAGAGTGTATTTTTTATTAATCTTCGTGAAATTAATTGGTGTCAATTTAGAAATTAGTTCTAAATCCTTAATAAATTTCATAAGTCTTCGCTTCTATTACTTATTACAAAATACTATCTATCAAATCTACATATTTTTTGCCACTAACTGCTCCATTAAGATCATCTTTAAGAATATCAAATTCTATGTTTGATTCATTATCTATGTTAAGAAATTTCAAATTCTTATATTGTATCTTAAGCTCTCTTATGTTCAATTCTAGTATTTTTTCTAAATATACTTTTTGTTCTGCATCTAAATTATATTTTTTTTACAATTATTGCAAACTTTCTAACATTCTTTCATCATAATAAAATTTTTTTTATGTTTTATTTGGATTTTAAATAGTAGTAATACATTTCTTTATTTTTAATATTTATTTTATTTTTTTAATTGTTTACATATTTATTAAGGATATCCTTTATATAAACATTTATATTATATTTTTAATTAATTTATAAATTAATTTTTTATTTATTTTTTTAATAATTATATATAAATATCATGCAAATCTATTATATTAATTGATTTATTTGCCTTAATTTGGTTGTTATTAATCATTAAATGTACTTACTGCTAATTAATTATTTTAGTAATTCTAATTATTTCTTAAATAATTATATATAATTTTACATTGATGTATTATAAGGTGCTTAATCAAAAATACGTTTATTATTATTATATTGATTGTTATTAATTTATGATAATAAATTTATATTATTATTTCCTTGTTATAATTATTACTATTATTATTATTAATTATTCTTCGCACTAACAAGACTTATTCTTTTAGTTTTATTAGGTTGTTATATCTGTGATTATAATTATTAATTGGGTTATTATATTAAAGATTATTAAATTGGCTATTATTAATTTGGTAATGATTATTATTATTAAAAAGGCAAATTTTATTGAGTTTGAGGATATTACTATTATTACTATTATTACTACTATTACTATTATTATTATGATTACTATTATTACTATTATTACTATTATAATTAGAAAGGCTGTAAAGATGGATTTATAATTTAAGGTTAAGAATGAATAGGATTGATTTACTTTTAATTAATTGGTTATTACTAATAAAAAGAATTCTAATTTATATTTTATTATTGAGAATAAACTGGATGACTAATATTTAGATTTTCAAACTGCTTCTAAATATTATTGGGTTAGTCTTAATTAAATGATGACATATTTCTAACAACAGATGGGTTTTATCTGATAAATTGCAAAGGAGTATTCTATTTTGGACTCATAATTTATAGCATTTATTAATCATTATTAATCTGATAAACTAACTATTGATGTGGATGTTAATCATGATTTTAAAATCTGTTAATAGGACTTAAAATAATGTTTGGATTTATATTATTTGCTGTACTTTATCGCCCTGGACTTCTAATTTCTAAATCTTAAGTATTTATAACAATATTAGACTACTTTCTAATGTTTTATTAATATTATATTGGTTCTTCTTGATAATAAACTATATTTTAATCTTGATATGGACCATTTTAATAAACTACTTATCTTTAAACTATTTATGGTCCAGTCTGATTCTAATAGATTACAGGATGAATATTTGGAATTTATACATTGTTTTAACTTGGATCTATTGCAGATAACATTGAATTATCTATTAAAATATTTTAAGATTAATCTAATTAAGCTTATTGTAATTAATGAACTTATTATTGCACTAATTATATTTTCTATTGTTGTTAAATAGCATTTTAGTTTTTTTCTATTTATTGTAATTGATTTTGAATATCTTGTATTATTTATTTAAAATGACTTTAATACTATAAATATTGCTAATTACTTTAACTTAAAACGTTTTAATCTTCATAAACTATCTAATTGTAATTATTTTATTATTAATATTCTTATTGAGGATGATCCGTTTATTACATTTCATGCTCAATAATTTATTTTACTGGTTGTATTTGTTAAACTACTATCTTTTATTATTATTATTATTATTGCTAATATTGTTATTTTTATTGCTATTACTATAATAATAACTATTATTACTATTACTATTACTATTATTACTATTATTATTATTATTATTATTATTACTATTATTATTATTATTATTATTACTATTATTATTATGACTATTATGGTTACTATTGTAATTACCACTATTGAACAGGCCTATTTTGTTCTTGCTGATTAGTGGCAAAAGTTTGATTGAGATTAAGTTTGGCATTACAGAATTCCATCAACTGCCTTTAAAATCCTCTATTAGGTCCAATACATGGTCTCTACTTAACTAAGACATCATAACTCTGCCTGAAATTAAGTTTAAACTTAACTATAAGATAAGCCATAACTAAACAAGCACTTCTACTAACTCCAGCCTTACAATGAACTAATACATTAGTCCTATTATTAAAGAACTCCTACTCAATAAGTTAATTACAATGCTCAAAGTACTAAGCAATATTATCATCCTCCTTATCTTCAGCTTTGTACACTACATGAGTTATTCCTAATTCATTCAATAAGTCCAAGTCAATCTTGTCAGTATCTACAATACTAATAACCAATTTTATCTTATAGTATTCTAAAATCAATCGATCTGTTGCACTGAAAATATTCCCTAAATATAGTTTATTATCACCCTAAAAGTGTTTTAGTACTGAAGAAATATCGCTATATTCATCATCTTCATATGGTTGATATTGAACTACGTTTACTTTATCTTCTGTCTCTTTATCAACTGTCATCATTTCTAATAGTTATTTTTCACTGTATTTCTCTTATACTCCCTTTTGTTATTATAATACAGAGTATTTTATGTTGTGTTTTTGCTCTTCTACCTATTAAGCTGCTTAAAATTATCTTGGTACGTATTACTATTGTTGTTACTATTATTTTTACTATTATTATTATTATCGTTATTATTATTATTACTCTTATTCTTTCTACTTTTAAATTTGTGTATTATATTATTACAACTATTACTATTATTACTATTTTAATTAATCTATATTGGGATCATAATGTTCTTGCCTTTAATTATGGAGCTATTATTGATGATCTATTTAATAATACTGGTCTTAATTATTATTATTCATTTATATCTTTTTATTATAAAAATTCTAACTTATTCAATTATTAGAGTTTCCACTATTTTTGAAAATAAATAAAGATATAAGTTTTATAATAAATGCTGCTACAAAAAATAAAACAGGCAAATAATAGATCTTCTACATTTAAATTTCATGAGTTTGAAGGTTCTGAATTGGAAAGTTAAAATGCATTGATATTTGGTCAAAATTTGTTTAGATTGAACCATAAGAATCAAAAAGAAGACATAAGAATATTTATTTCATAGCATGACTCAAGTTTTATCCAAATTTTAAGTGATAAGATGGATTACAATAAAAGCAAGATTTACTTTTATGAAATCAACATGATATATGTGTAAAGTCTATAAAACAAAAATATTCAAAATAATCCTAATAATCTTATAGTTAATTATGGTGATTACAAAGAGCTAATTTTAGATTGCAAGGATGAGAAATAAAAAATGATGATTTGGCAAGGTATTGAAATATTCATTAATATTAATTAACAAATGGCTAGAAAAAGTACATCTAATTTTGTTTAGAGCATTTTTGAAGAATTCGATGATAACAATTCAAATAGTTTGAATTTTAATGAAATCCAATAAGGTTTACACAAAATGAATATCTACATAGAAAATGAAAAACTATTGCAATTATTAGAAAAGTATGATATTGATAAGAATAAGGAAATTGATTCTTAAGAATTCAATAACATCTGTATTGAACTATAATTCAGATTGGAATTAGAAAGTATTTTCAGCAAATATTGTCCTTAATATATGAATCTAAACCCTAAAAATATAATAGAAAAAATGACGACAAAAGTAATGAGTATAGAATAACTAATAGAATTCTTTAAATAAGAATAGAATGAGATAAAAGATGATTTATAATTGGAAAGATTAATAGGTACAAAGGATAATAAGATAAGTTTGCAAATGTTCATCAAGTTACTATTCTAAGATGAGAATAGAGCAGTACGGATGAAAAGTGAAGAGATTCAAACAATAGAAGGGACTCTGAAATTATAAGACTACATAATAAATTCATCTCATAACACTTATTTGTTAGGAAATTAATTAACGGATGCAGTAAATATTCATGCTTATAGTAATGCAATTAGACTAGGTTGTAGATGTTATGAGATCGATTGTTGGGATGGCAATAATTAATATGAGATTAAAGTATGTCATGGTTTTACTGTTACTCAGATGACCTCCAGTATCCATCTTGATGATGTTCTTATACTTATTAAGGATAATGCATTCCTATACAACTCTTCTCCAGTCATACTATCTCTTGAAATCCATTGTTCTAATTACAATCTCTATGTTATTGGATAATAACTTATCACTATACTTGGTCCTATGCTTTTTATTCATAATTCATTTGATTCCTTTCCTCCTATCTCTTAAATGCTCAATAAAGTTATTGTCAAAGCTAAAAGATCCTTTAAAGATATTGATATTTTCTAGTATTCTTAATCAAGGCCAGATATCTTGAACCTTGTTAATCCTTAAATTTAAGTTCAGCCAGAATTAATCTCTAATAATAAAAAAATTACAGAAATTAATTTACTTGTAGATAAAGAAAAATCTGATGATAATGATGATGATGATGAT
>Ga0315908_10001736_pt1 | contig 16231 bp, 10 predicted proteins | sample LakEriMetagenome_12_FD_203520 | JGI IMG/M metagenome (GOLD analysis project Ga0315908, IMG submission 203520) | Freshwater fungal communities from buoy surface, Lake Erie, Ohio, United States - Buoy 4 MA124 | ecosystem: Environmental > Aquatic > Freshwater > Lake > Lake biofilm | place: USA... | reverse complement strand
ATATTTATGTTAAAAGCTATTAAAGAAAATCCATCAGCTTTACAGTTTTGTTCATATGTATTATAGAATGATAAATAAATCGTAATGGAAGCTGTTAAATAAAAAGGATGGACTTTAAAAGATGCACATTATAAATTAAAAAATGACAAGGAAATAGTAATGAATGCTGTTAAATAAAATGTATCTGCATTAGAGTTTGCATCTGAAGAATTAAGAAAAGACAAATAATTTGTGTTAGAGGCAGTTAAATAAAATGGATATGCATTACAGTTTGCATCTGAAGAATTAAGAAAAGACAAATAAATCGTGTTAGAGGCAGTTAAATCAAGAGGATATGCATTACAGTTTGCATCTGAAGAATTAAGAAAAGACAAATAAATGGTGTTAGAGGCAGTTAAATAAGATGGATATGCATTACAGTTTGCATCTGAAGAATTAAGAAAAGACAAATAAATCGTGTTAGAGGCAGTTAAATAAAATGGATATGCATTACAGTTTGCATCTGAAGAATTAAGAAAAGACAAATAAATGGTGTTAGAGGCAGTTAAATCAAGAGGATATGCATTACAGTTTGCATCTGAAGAATTAAGAAAAGACAAATAAATGGTGTTAGAGGCAGTTAAATCAAGAGGATATGCATTACAGTTTGCATCTGAAGAATTAAGAAAAGACAAATAAATCGTGTTAGAGGCAGTTAAATAAAATGGATATGCATTACAGTTTGCATCTGAAGAATTAAGAAAAGACAAATAAATTGTGTTAGAGGAAGATAAAAAAAATATATTTTGATATATCGTTTTTATAAATGATTCATTAAATTTAAAATCATTTTTATATTAATTTATTTAATCATTAAAATATTTAACCTTTTTTATATTTATATCAGTTTAATTTTAGAATTTTTTTTATTTTTACTTTAATTATTATCTTTTTTAAATTATATTTTTTTTTTATTTTAGTTAAAATTCTTTAAATTAAAATTAATTGTTGTATTATTATCTTACTTATCATTTAGAATTAATAAAATAAATAATTATTAAATGGTTATTTAAATTTTATACAATATTATTAGATTTATTTAATATATAGTTAGTTTTTTTAATAATTAATATTGAAAATAAAAAATATATTTTATTTATTTAGCAAATTAGCTAAAAATTAAGAACTATTAAATTTCATAATTATAAAATAATTCATATTAATAAATTAAACATTTTTTAAAACTAAAAATAAAGATTAAATGATCATAAAATTTATATAAATAGTAATTTAAAATTTATTATTTTAATAGAAAAATGATTAAAATTCCATTACTAATTTTAAATTATAAGATTTAGATATTTAACATTAAAATGAAAGATAATAAGAATTATATGTAAAATATATATTATAAATAATAGTATGAATATATAAGTATTGATGATTAAAAATTTTAATTGAATTTTTACAATACATATCAATTAAATATAAATAATTTATACTAACTCAGTAAAATTGATTATATAATAGAAGAAAACTATTTAAGAATATTTAAAAATTAATAATTGGTTTATAATATTAATTATCTTAAATTAATTCCTGAAGAATTTTGGATTTTTAAAATAGAATTAAAAAATTTATTTTTTCAAAAAAATAATAAATGAAATGAATTATAAATAAAGTTTGATATTTCAAATTGTAAAAGAAAAAATTAAATTATCCAATAAAATAATAATCAATAAAATTAGTTAAATGAAACCAAAATGTTATATTTAATTAATAAAAATAAAAAATAAATAAGTCTAATAGACTTTTCATATTTTTATTTGGATTATTTGTTAATGATTAAACTATTTATAAATGATTGAAAGTAGTTTTAAGAAAAATTAGATTAAATGGATTATTAATAATAAATATTGATTTAGAAATTTATTAAAAGTTAAATAAAAGATAATATTAAATTCAATATAATTAAATATTAATTTTTACAACCTATTAACTATATTTAATTAAATAAATTTGTTAATTAATTATATGACTTTTAATATTTTAATTATGAAAATGCAATTGATAAAGGATAATTTTATAATATTATTGATAAATCAATTAGTTCAAATTTAAATATATTATTTGATAATTAATATTTTAAAAAAATTAAAACGATAATACCAAATTAATATTTTGGTTGAGATGAATAAATAAATTTTAATGATAAATTAAAATTAGAAACCAATTAAATAATTCAAATAAAAAAATAAATAAAAAAATATAACAAAAATAATGATAATATTATAAACAAAACAAAAATGCATTTAACAAGAATAAAATAAAGTTAAAATATTTAAAAAAATGAATATATTAGTAAAAATAAGAGTTTTGATGATTATGATGATGACGATGATAAAGTTTATTTTAAAACTTGATAAATAAATTTTTATTATATTGTTTAAATTTATCTTTTATTTTAAATATATAATATTATTAATATATTTTAAACATATAAAATTAAATTTAAAATAATTAATAATTATTCTATTAAATTATTTTATTATTAGATTTTTTTTATGTATTTTGAAAATAGTCAAAATTTTGAAAAATCTTTTATTAGATAAAGAAGATAAAATCATCAAATCTAATTAAGAAGATAAAAAATATATTTTAATTTATAATAATAAAGGTTAAAATTTAGTTAAGATTAAAATTAACTAAAAGAATTAAATTTTAAATTAGATATTTAATAAATATAATAAAAAATTTATGATTTGAAAAACACTTTATAAAGTTAAGATTTATTTGATTTAACATAAAATGATATTAATTTTATAAATCTTAAATTATATGATTTTTTTGTTTATTTTAAATAAAATATACTACAATTTCAAAATATTAAAATTTTAGACAATCAATTTTGTAAAATATTAATTGATTTTTTTTTAAAATAAGATTTTTAAAATATAATTATAAAAATAATAAATAATATATTTTATTAATACAAAAATTATCCAGAAATTCAATTAACTTAATATGAATTTATAATTTTTTTTGATCAAATATTTACTAATTTTCAATAACTAATTTAAGACTAATGAATTTAATAAGAATTAAAATAAACTAAAATAGTAATAAATTATTAATAAATATAAAGAATTTATATTTAAAATGTTTAGGTAATATGATTAATTAGGAAATAATAGAATACTTATTTTAAGAAAAGAAAATAGATATTCTTTTAAATTTCCATATTAATCATTAAATAGAAAATTATAATGATCAAATATTTTTAGATCTTTAATGGATACTATAAATATGTTTTGATAAATAATATTTACAAATAAATTATAATAAAGATAATTTTAACAAAGTAATTATATTTTTATAATAAAGATTTTCATTTTTTTAAAATTCAATTTTGATTATTACTTATAACATGATAGTATTTTAGAAATATTAAGAAGCTGTTCATATTAAATTTAATAATTTCTTAGTTTTTGTTAAGATAATGAAGCTAATGAATTAATAAAAATAGCATTAGATAAATGATTATTAGAAAGATTAAATTAAATTTTAATAAACTCAAATGATATAAACTAATTAAAGCAAGTTTTATTATTTTATAATGATATTTCATAAAATTTTTTAGATGATAATTAAATCAAAAATATTACTAATAACAACTTTTAGAAAGCTATAGAACATATGTTACTTATTTATTAATTAATTTTAGATTATTAAATTGTGAAGATGAAAATATTGTGGAATTTAAATTATTTTTAATTTCTAATTTATGTTTAAATTAATTATTCTTAGAATGGGTTATGAATATAAAATGTTTTATTATCTAATTAAAAAACCTTCTTTTAAGAGGAAAATTAAGAATTTAAATTTAAATATTTTTTATCATAAATAATATTAATTCATAAAATAAATTAAAGTATTTTATCTAAGATTAAATTTATATAAATTCATTATTTAAAATTATTAATGATAAGGATATTGAAAATAATTTATATAAAAGAGATTTTATTAATAATATTTTAGATCATTTAAATTTATTATTAGAAACTTCTTACGTTTTTAATGAATTTAATATCCATCAACAGTTATGTAGATAAATAAAATTGCAATAAATAATAAAACTTTTTAATAACGAAAACTAAATTACAAAAGAAAAATTAACTACTATATTCAAAATACAAAGCTTTTTGAATTTTAACAAAAAATAATAATATTGACATGATAATATAAATATAATAAATAAAGAAAATTATAATATTATATGAATATAATAAATATAAAATAAATAATTATAAAAGTATTTACAAGATTGATAATATAATATAAAAAATAAAGATAAAATGAAGAATATAGTATTATTATTTTTACTATCAATAAGCCTTTCAATATGCATAAAAAACAAACACAAACTTTCCAACAAAATAAAATCACAATCAAAATTGCGTGTATTCAATGCATTAAAGTTTGTTAGATTAAACATTATGTACGGGAAATGTTCATGGAATACCACAGAAATGCCAGATTAAGAGCCAAATTACCCTAAATCACTTAAATCATTTTACAAATTCATGGATAGAAACTGTTTAGATAATGATGATTTCGCAAATCAAGTGAAAAAAGGATTAATAAAAAGCACAAATAAAGTTGATTGTTTAGATAAATAAAGTGTAAGGGATAAGGCTGTTTGTACTGCTTTATAATAGACCTTAAAGAATCCTGATAGTTCTATTTATTATGTTAATACTAGGAAGATATAAAAGGGAGATCATGAAAAGACTGAAATTAAAAGAGATTTCCTTAATTAATTTACTTTTGCTATTTTGCCGAAAAATAAAAAGACTTCTGATTAAGGAAAGTTCTAGCCTTAAATTTTTAAGTATTTCCTTAATATTATTTTATCTTAAATATTTATTTTTATTTATTTATTATTTATTTTAGTGTTATTGTTCCTACTAATCCAGATATTTTACCTTATGTTATTTCGAATTGTATTTTTGATTTTGCCAAATATCCAGAAAAAGATATTGCAGATGATGGCAAGAAATGTTATTATTTAAATTTATATAATTTTAGTATGTGATTATGATTTCAATAGAGACAGCAATTATGATTTAACTTTAAAGTTGACTGATATTCATGCTTAATATTGGGCCTTGTAAGAATAGGAAGATTAAACAGCTTGATAAAAAAAAAAAGAAATATTAATAAAAACACATTTATTCTTTTATATTTTAAAGATTTTTATTTAAATATCATATATGTTATATAATATCAAATTATATCTAAAAATTTAAAATTAATTTAATTTTTGCATTTAATTTTATATATTAATATCAATCTTTTAAAAATTTATTTATTATTGGAAATATTATCGAAAAAAATACAAAAATTATAATTGCGTATTAATTAAAATCATAATTTAAATTTTAATAATTAGATTAATTATTTTTAAAATTTTATTTCTTAAAATTTTTGTTAAAATTTTTGTATTCGTAATCATCAAAAAAATCAAAGCTATAAAATAAAGGCAGAATAAAAGAATAAATAAAAATAAATAAGCTTAAAAAAGATAAAAATTTATTAACAAATGAGCTATTGTTATTTTAATTTTAAAAATTATTGAAATTAAAATTAAAAAAACTAAAAAAAGGCATTCCAAACCCAAAACTAAATGAAATATTATTAAAAAAATTATTATGATTAAAATAATTTCCATTATTGTTATCTCTTGTTTAATGTTAAGGTTTTGGTCTTTTAGGAATTTATTAGTCATCTTTATCATCTCCTGTATAGATAGTTGATACTTTATTTATATCAAAAATATTGTTGCAGAAAGGACATTTTATTTCAATTTAATTTTACTATTTTTATTACCAACTATATAGACAATTCCAGCTAAATTAAATTATAGTTATATTAGTTTTAATCGATATATTTTTATATTATTATATTATAATTACCAATAAAGATGACCGCAAGGAGTAATAACAGGATTTTCAGCCATATCAAAACATATTTTACAATTAAATTTTTCATACTTATTTTAATCTTTATTTTAACTTTGGCTTTCCATTTATTAATTTAATTAATTTATTATTAATAAATTCACTATTAATAATATATTTGTATAAATTATATTTAAATCTTATGATTATAATATATGACATATAAAATTTGATTAGTTTTTTTAAGTATGTATTAAATTATAGATTATATATTATAAATAATCTAAGCATATAAGCATATATTTGAATTAGTTATATATAATATTTAAATGAATCAAAATTCAATAGTTTTAAATAATAATCTTAAAAATTAGGATGATTATACAGCTTTTGGAATAATCAAAAAAGATAATACCAAATTATCCTAACTTTTAATTGATATAAATCATTAATAATAAAATCATTTCATATCAAATTATAGTAAAAATTATGTTAACCATTATGAAAGTCAAAAATTAGTATAACAAAATAATATATTAAAACAATCAGAAATCAATAAAGAATAATAAAACAAAGATTAATAAAAATTTTAAGTATAAAGTCTAAAATAATAAAAGGATGTTGAATAAATAAAACAAATATAAAATTAAAGATACCAAAAACAAGTATAAAAAGAAACTGAATATAAAGAAGAATAAGAATAAAAAAAATAAAAAGAAGAATATAAAAAGAAAGTTAAAATTTAGTAAAGTGAAAAAGAAAATAAATTAAAAAATTAATAAGATATATTAGAAACTCGAAAATTAACTGATACAAGATTCAAAGAAATTTATAAAAAAGAAATATTTCATTAATATGGAAATATGAATACTTTGAGACCCAAAACATTTTAAGGAGAATACATGTAATCTCATAATAAGAATTGTAAAAGTTTAAAAAAAGATGAAGAAAAATAAAACATATAATGTTCTAATAGTTAAGATAAATTAACTAAAAAATAAATATTTGATAACATTTAAAATGAGATTAAAAAAAGTAATCCTTAAATTGAAAAAATGATATAACATCATAAAATAAATTAATAATAATTAAATCATTCTTAAGAATGGAATAGTAATATTTTTATATTAATTTCCAAGTTTAAAAAAAATTTATTTAGAAAAAATAATATGAAAACAAAAAAAACTTATTGTATATTTAAAAAGAAAAGGAAAGATAAAAAAGATAACAAGAAGAAAACATTAAATAAAGAGACATTAAAGAATAAGAAATGAGAAGAAAATTAGCTTAATTAGATTTTCAATAAAAATAATTAGCAAAAGATATAAAAAATTAAGTATCTGGAAAAATAAATACTTAATCAGAGGACTTTGATAGAACCAATTAGCTAAAGTAATTGGAAAGAATGTAGAAAATAAAGTAATTACATTAATCATATTAATAAATAAATTATTTATTAAATTTAAATATAATAAATATAAAATATATAATATAAATTCATCTTACATTTAAGAATAAAAATAAACAAAAAAATAGAAACATTAGAGAAAGAAAAATAAAAATAGTGATCATAAAAATATAAATAATATTTTATCATTATAATTAATTAATGTTCTTTAAAAAAGTAGGAGAATTATTTTAAAGCTGTTAATTAAAATCTCTTGAAGTATGATTAGGACTGATTGATTTAGTTTATTAACTATTTTATTACTAAACTTTTCTAATATGGTTATTTTCATTTTTTGGGCTCGACTGAATTACTTTGTTTTAATTATTAAAACTATTATTGTTATTTTGTCTTTCAATTCCTTTTTCAATTATTTCGGATCTATTTATTATAACTTTTTACCAAAATTACTATTATTATTAAAACTATTGCTGTATATATTTTTGTTATTTTTATAATTAATATTCTTATTATTCCATCTGATATTGTTGTTATTAATTGACCAACTATTAATTTAAGTCCTAAACTTACTAAATCAACTAATTAATTTCATCTTTCATCTAATCCTATTTTTAATTTAATTGGGTATTCAATAAAGATAATTAATTATTAGATTATTAAAGCTAATCATTTTAAATTAATAATTATTCATTTTTGCTTTTTACACTTTCGAGTTCGATTGTTACTTATACTATTTAGTCATTTAATATTTCTAATTAATTTTAAAATTATATGTTTTTTTTTCTATCTATATTTAGTTCTTGTATTTCTAATTTTTTGTTTTCTATTTCAGATTTTAAATCAATTACTCCTTGAATATTTATTTAATATTTTTCATCTATTTATAAGTTTTATTCTTATAATTCATTTATGATTTATTTTTAAAGGTTTATTTCTTATTAAAAACTTTCTTTTTATTTATCTAAAAATTATATATTTTTAAATACCTAACTGATATTATAATGACTCAATATTTTAAATTTGTTATTCATTGTCTAATTAAAATTCTCAAATTTAATTTTATAATTTTTTTATTTGAATATTTTATTCTTATATTAAATGCTCACTATTTTTTTTGTTTGTGATTAAAGTTTCTAATTCTGAGCCTTAATATATAATTTCTTAAATTTATTGTTAAATTTATTCTTATAATTATTGAATTAAATTATAATTACTATTTAACTTTACTTCTTTTTAATTAATTTCATTTATATATTCATTAATTTAATTTTCTTAACCTTCAATCTTATTTTATAATTTTTAATTAAAATTTTATGATTCTTTTAATTTTTCATAAACTTCATCTAGAACTTATTTCAAATTATTTATTTCATTTCCCATATTTAACAATTAAATATCATTTAATTAAATAATTTCTTGTTTTTCATTTATTATTCCTTGAAGTCTTTAATTTTCATTTATAAACTAATCTAGATTATTTTGTAATTATTGATTTTCATGTTATAATTATATTTATTTCTATTACTACTCTTGTTCTTATTATTTTAATTATTATTGAACTAAAAGTTATTACTAATACAAGGTTTATTATTAATGTAATTGTAAATATTTTATTTAAGATTAATTTTATTGTTATTATTATATAGGTTAATTATATTGTTACTATAAAAAATTTTTTTCTTATTATTATTACTGCTATTATTATAGCTGCTAACTTAATTAGTATTCATTTTAAACTAATTATTATTACTACTGTAATTATAATTATTATTTTTTTGGCTATTAATTAATATTTTATTACTATTATTAATTTTATTGATTAATTAATTAAAATTATTATTATGATTTTGTAGATTATTAAGAAGAAGCAGATAAAATGTTAGAATTAAATTTTGATTAAAATTATTAAATATTAAGTGTTTTATTTAAATTATTGTTATTATTTAATACAGATACTTAACTATAAGTTTTATTATGAAAATATTTAGTTTGCAATTAATTGGGACTATTATCTTAAATATTATATTAAGAGTTAAATTTCTAAGGCGTAATATTCTATTAAAGCTATTAAATTATAAATGAATTAGTTTTTAAAACTTTTTAAGGAGATATTTACTAACCTGTAAGTTAAATTTAAACTGTTTATTTTCCCTAATCACATATTTCATTATTTTATAATACCGGACTATTAATCATAATATTAAAATTGTCATTTATATTTTTATTAGCGACATTTGAAATATTATGAAGATGTTTATTAGTGATATTAATGTATTATTTATCTGTCATAATATTTATTTACAATTTTATAATCTAACTACTTTCCAATTATGAATTATAGTTAATTAATAATAAAATATGTAAAGACAAAGAAGCAATAATAAAAGTAACAATAAATCAAACCAATTTCCAACTCCAAACAAACTTCAATCAAATGCCAAAAGCAGATCAAAAACCCCTCTCAAAACCAATCAAAAATCCACCTCAAAATTCCCAAACGAAAAAACCTCTCCAACTAAATCAACCCGCTCAAAATCAGGGAATAAAAAAATAAAAAAACGAGAAGATAATGAAATAAGAGCTGAAAAAACTATAAAATTTTAAATAAATAACAACTCAATAAAAGTAGCAACATTTTCCCGTAAAGGATAAAAATAATACTCATTTGGTAAATAAGAAAGATAATTAAATTTGGCTAATACTAATCATGAATTAGGGCCAGGTAGTTATAATTATAATTAAGGATTTATTGAAAGAAAAGAACATAGTTAATAGTTTAGTAAATTGGGAAGGTAGGAAATCAAGTAGGATCATGTGCCTGGACCAGGAAGTTATTAGTATGATGTCGGAAATGTTAGAGCTAATAGTCCTAGTTATTAAATAGAAGGAAAGGCAAAGCAAGAAAAGCACAAGGATGTACCAGGTCCTGGCAAATATGAAATACCTACTACTATTGGAAAAGAGAAATAGGTATGATTTATTATACTTATTTTCAAGATCATTTTTTATATTTTTATTATTATATCATTATTATTTTCTATTATTTTTTTCATATTTTGTTCTTTATAGTTTATTAATATTTCTATTTATTATATCTATTGATTTTGTAGGTTAATTTTCGTTAAGGCTAAAGATCTCCTGTACATTATTCGCATCAGATTTCTAATCCAGGTTTCGATAAATATAATCCTTCGCCAGATTAAAAATATTAAAGCAAATAAGGACACACTTTTTCACGTTCTCCTAAAGGATTACAGTATAAAAGTGATAATTAATTAGGTCCTGGATCATATAATACAGCTGGAGATTTAAAAGAATAAGGCAAAAATATACTGTAATTTTATTAAAATATTAAATTTAATTATCTATTAAATTTATTAATATATTTTTTAATAAATTTCTTTCAATAATTTTTATTTATTTTATTTATAAGTTTTCCAAAAGAGAAAAAAGCTGATATTTTACATAGAAACTATAAAAATCCAGGCCCTGGAGCTTACGAAACTTAAGATTATGGTGTATTATATAATCCTAATATACTTTGATTATTTATACTATCAAGTTATAATTAATTTTTATTTATGTTTTATAAATATTATCCTTCAAAATTCATTTTTTTATTATTAGTTTACAATTATTTTTATTCTTTAAATAAGATCATCTTTAATTTTATAATTAATTGTTGCCTTTCCTCTTATTACCATTTGTTCTATAATTTTATCCATATTTAATTGATCTTCGCCGTTTTTATTAATAAGTTCTTTACAATAATTTTTTAAATTATCCTTCCAACCAGATTCTATCAATTTTTATTTCAAATAATCTTATAATTATTCTTCTTATCCTGATTCTTTTAAAGTTTATTATATTTGTTAAAACTATTATTAAAAATAAATATCTTATTAATTTATTTGTTATTGCATTTTATTTTAAATATTATTAAATAATAATTTTATTTTTACTTATACTTTATAAAATAAATTAATAAATAATTAAATATAAAAATTATAAATCATAATAATATTTTATGAATATTATAAATTTTTATTTTATTATTAATAATATTATTTTCATAATGTATCTTAATCATTTCCAAAATAATTTATAAAAGTAAGAAAAATAGCTATATTATGAAATAATTCAGATATCTTTTAAAGTTTATAATAAATTTATTTTTGAGTTTTTTAATGAAATTTTTTAAATATTTTATAAATATTGAATAACAGAATAAAACATATCCAAATCAAAAAATTAAATATTAAATATCCGTAAGATCCAAAAGAAATAATATTTAAAATAAAGAAAATATAATATGGAAAATATATTGAAATCTGCTTTTCTATTTTTATTAATTTTTTTAACTAAATTTTTTATAAAGGCTAAAATTTATAATAATAATATTACATTTTAAAATTAATAATATACGATATTAATTTTATTTTATTAATTTTATTTTTATTGTTTTTTTTTTTAATCAGTACTTTCAATATCTATTGATTTTAAATTAATTTAATTGATATCTTTTTCAAGTGATGAATCTTATTGGGAGTTTACTTTAATTTGTGATTATTTGGGACTTTTATTATTTAAATTTAATGTTTTTGGAGATTGTTACTAAATTATTTCCTTTTATATAATTTTTGAATTATCTTTTGATTCTTATTAATTAATTTCTAAATTTTTTTCCTCATTCTCATATTTTTAAGCCTGTTATGTTTTATTATTAAAATCATCTTTTAATTGAAATATCCTTATAAAATATATAAACATAAATAATATAGTTGGTGTAATAATAAAAAACTCAATTAAAGTACTACTAGCAAAAAATATTTATTTATTTCTTTCAAATATCATAAAAGTATATTTTATTATATTTTATTAAATAATTAAAAATACTAATAAAATTAGATTTTATATATTTTTTCATTAATTGTTATAATATAGATATTAAACTAATTAGGATGGATCATTAAATTAATCATATAAATAAAGCTTAAAGTAATCTTACAAATACTAAGATAAATTTTATTTATTATGTAATTATTTCAAAAATCTACATAAAATTTGTAACTAGATATCTTATTTATTATCATAATATGGTATTATTGGAATTCCATTGTTTAATTAAAATCCAAAAGAATATGCTGCATTATCAACTAAAATAATATTTTCTAATTTTCTATTATTAAAGATTCTTAAATCCTTAAATTTATTAAAATTAATTACTTTAACATATATCCCTTCTTTTGTATAAATACAATTTTCCCTGAATAATCTATGCTAAATATATTGTTTATTGGGATCTAAAATATCGATTGCTGAATTAGCATAGCAACTATGACTGGCAGTGAAAACAATTATTTCATAATAAAAACTTAATTCTTTTATGAATTGTTTGGCGAAAGGTCTTATATTTATACCTGCCTATTTTATTAAATAGTATAATTAATGAAAATAATAATTATAGAAAAAAATTATAATTATTATAAATAAATATTAATTACTTCAATAACTTCTCCTTCTGATAAAGTTATAGTAATTATTTCATCATAAGGTTCTTCAAGTGATTAATTGCAATGAAGAAGAGTTTCATCTAAATCTAGAATTAAAGTCATTTTATTCGAAAAATAGTATTTTTGTGTTAAATTAATTAATTAATCTTTGTATTTTTAATCAAATTCTGATTTTATTTCATATATAAAGCATATAGATTGTATATTTTATAATAAATGATCTTACAGTTATTATTGATAAATATTATTATCATTATTTATTATATTTAATAATTCATCTATATAGTATTTAGTATTATAATTAATTTTATTTGTTAGAGAATAATCATTTAATTATTTCTCATTTTATTGTATTATTTATTATTATTATTACTAATATTGTTTTAATTATTTTAAATTTTCCTCTTGTTTATATTATAACTATATTTAAGATTATTTTGATTATTATTATTAATTTTAATATTATTATAAAAATTACTACTATTATAATATTTATTACTATTGTTATAAAATAAGTTATGCCTAAGATTAATAAGGTTAATTTTATGCTTATGTTTTAAATTATTGATAATCTAAATTATTATTTTGTATTTTAAAGTTTATTTAAGTTACAAAATTATTTAATACAGCATTAGATTTACTTTTATTTAATTTGTTTTAATTTACTGCTTATACTAAATTGATATTATCTTTACAAAAATTTTCATTATTTTATTAATAATATTAAATATATTAGTTATTAGCCATTTTAATAATATTTTTGTTATTATTTGAATAAAAGCTATTAGATTTAATAATCTTTTTATCAATTAATTTTTGATCTTTTTAATCTTCTTATTAATTATTGAAATTAATTAACTAATTATTTAATAAATAATCATTATCATGAAAATTATTTTATATTGGTATTATTTTTTAACTTACATAATTAATTTAATAATCATTTATTTGTTTAAAATTATTTAGGTCTTTATCTTATTAATCAATATTTTCCTATTTTAAATCATTATTTTCCTTTCAATTATTCAAAAGAGAATATGAAAAATTAATTTTTTAGCTTCTACTTTTTAAGTTTTCAATAATTGGTGATTCAATAATTTACTATTATTAAATATTATTATTATCATTATTATTATTAATATTAGTAATGTTTATTTAATTAAAATTAGTACTTTAGTTAATATTTTAAATTTAATTAGATTGATTTTTATCATTAAAAATCAAATGAGACTTTATGTTTTAAATTTTATTTTCCAAAGAGTTTAATTTTTCCTAAAGTTTCTTATACTCATTTAATTTTGCTTTTGTTTTTTAATTATTTTTAAACCTATTTAAATTTTCCAATTGATTTTCAGTCAATTATTCTTATTTTAATTTTTAATTATTAAAATTATTATCAAAATTTTCATTTTGATTAGTATTATTTGTGTAGTTTTTATTATTTTATAATTCTTAATTGTATTTGTTTATTAATTATTATGATTATTTCTAATTTTATAATCTATTTTGTTAAATTTTATATGAATTTAATTGATAATCTTATGATATATTTTGATTTGATAGTTAGTTTATAACAGTAATATCTGTACTTGAAGGTCTATTTAAATTATTTTAGTTGTAAATAATATTAGATTTTATTCCTCTATTTTATTAGTAGATATTTTAATTGCTATCTTTATTAAAATTATCTGAATATCTCCCTTTAATTATATCTTCATTCATTTTTTCTTATTTTAATTTTAAATATATTTATATTAATCAAATGATTATAAATTGTAGGATTGTTTATTAATTATTTTCTTTATATTTAATTTTTTAAATAAAATTTTTATTTTAATTTTTATATATATATAATAAATATATTAATAATATTAATAATTTTAAAATTTATTGAATTATAATTATTCATAAAAAATTAAATTAATTTTAAATTTCTTCGTCCATTTTTTAACAGGTTTGAAATTCAGATTATTATTCAAAAAATAATATATAATTATTTACTTAATTTTTAACTTGAATTTAATAGAAATTTAACTGGACTAAAATATAAATCAAGTTATTAATTGTTTTTAAAAACACTTAAATTTAATAATAATTATAAATCAAAATTTTTTTCTATTAAATTTAATTTTAATTCATTATTAGCCTATTAATTAAGTTATTATTATTAAGATTATATAATTGACTATTATTTTATATATTTTTAAACTATTTATTTCTCATTATGTAAACTCTTATTTATTTTTTTTTATGGAGTTTAAAAATTATTCTCAATATGTGAATATTTTCTCTTTTAAGGGTTGAAATCAAATGTGTTTTAGAATATTTATTTGCTAATTTTTATTTTATTACTTATTTTTTTTTCATAAATTTATTCATTTATTTTATATTTATTATTTAGTTATTATTGTAAAATTTTAAGATTTTTTTTAGAATTATTATTTTATTTCATTAATTTTTTAATTCAATTTCTTTTACTAAATTTTATAATAATAAATTTATTTTAAATTATTAAACTAAAATATTATAATTTTAAATATAAATTTATATATTATTTATATATTATAGAAATTTACATATAATTATTTTTAAACAAGAAAAAATTTATAAAAATAAATTATTATTTGTTAAAACATATTTATTTAATATTTTAAATCATTCATGAAATGTTTGAACTCATTTTTTTTTTTAAAGAATTTTGCTTAGCAAACTATTATTTTATATTTATTATTATTTTAATATTCCAAATTACTAAAAAGAATCAGAATATTATTGATTTTAAGAATTATTTTTATATAATTATAAATTTGATTAATGAAAGCTTAGTTTTTTTATATTTTGTTATTATTATTATTATTAAGGCTGTTACTATTTAAAAATTTATGATTTATTATATTAATTTACTTGTCTATATTAAGTTTTATTAAATCTATTGTTTAAGCTTAAAACAAAATTATGAAATTAATTTTAAAATATTTATATTATTTATGCAAAATTATTTTGATTTAGTTAAATCTAATTTTTCATACTATTTATTTACTATTGGATTTCATAAACTTATATTAATTATGTCTTTATTATAGACAATATTCAATTTTTATTTTCTTTAAAATCACAAATAATTTAAGTCTATTTTCTATTCACTTATATTTAATCATTTAATTATATTTTATATTAATTTAATCTTTATTTAATCTCTTCTTATTACTAAAATTTATATATCTATTAAGCCTATTGTTTCAAAATATTTTTTATATATGTTTCTTACTCTAATTAAATATACTATTACTCATTAATTTCTTCATTTATTTTATTTAAATTGTAAAAATTTTAAAAAAATTAAATTCTTTTTAAGATAAAAGCCTAATAAA
>Ga0315908_10001733_pt1 | contig 16247 bp, 12 predicted proteins | sample LakEriMetagenome_12_FD_203520 | JGI IMG/M metagenome (GOLD analysis project Ga0315908, IMG submission 203520) | Freshwater fungal communities from buoy surface, Lake Erie, Ohio, United States - Buoy 4 MA124 | ecosystem: Environmental > Aquatic > Freshwater > Lake > Lake biofilm | place: USA... | reverse complement strand
TTTCGTTGCGAACTTTCACTTTGTACCAGATATTCGGACGAACGCCTACTTCCTCAAGTGCTTGGTAAGAACGCTTGTCATCAGCGCTTGAGCGCACCATTGATTTCAAGTCATTCCAGTCTCCAACAATGATTGCGTTTGTAGGACATGCATCCACACATGCTGAGGCGAAGTCACCATCCACCACTGGACGAGATTCTTTCTTCGCTACAAGCTTACCTGCTTGAATACGTTGAACACAGAATGAACATTTCTCCATTACACCGCGTGTACGAACAGTTACATCTGGATTCAATACCATTCTACCTAAGTCATCCTGTGCAGGATTTACTTCTGTAAATTTCTTGTATGATGGATAGTTGAACCAGTTAAAGCGACGCACTTTGTACGGACAGTTGTTCGCACAGTAACGTGTACCGATACAACGGTTGTATGCCATTTGGTTCAACCCTTCATTGCTATGTGTTGTTGCTGCCACTGGACAAACTGTCTCACAAGGAGCGTGGTTACAATGGTGACACAACATTGGCATGTGAACTACTTTCGGGTTCAATGCAGCAAGCTCTGCTTCATCGTAGCTGAAAGTCTCTGCATCCTTGCGTGTTCCTACAGCTGCCTCTTCTTCGGAAGCAAAGTAACGGTCGATTCGCAACCAGTGCATTTCACGACCTCTTCTTACTTCGTCTTTACCTACAACTGGAACGTTATTCTCAGATTGACAAGCGATCAAACATGAACCACAACCAATACATGATGAAAGGTCGATGGTCATACCCCAACGGTGTCCAATTTTCTCAACTGGGTGAGCATCCCAAAGGTCAAACTCGCTTACAGGACGTTCTACGTGGTTTCCATCCTTGTCAAGCTTTTGAAGCATGTGCGCAGGATTGTATGCCTCTTTATCCTTATTTAAGAACGTATCCAATGTTGTTTCACGAACAATTGAATGACGACCCATCACCGTGTGGTGAATTTGCGTCGCTGCAATACTGTACGTACCTTCTGTTTTCTTGATTGAACCAGAAACTTCATAAGCCATTGTTCCATTTTCGTTTTGAACGAAACGGAATACATTGGCACCGATTGGAATCAATTTACCATTCTCAGATGCTGCATGACCTCCATATTCTTTTGTTTGGAATGCTGCTTTACCGATCGCTTCACCGTTCTCACCGCGTCCGTATCCAAGAGCGATACCTACAGTACCAAGTGCTTGACCTGGAAGTGGATAAACTGGCAATGTAACGGATGCACCTCCAACAGTAACTGTAGCAAGGTCTAGTCCGTGTTCTTGATCGTATGTAGTCACATAACCACCTTTCTCCATTTCAGATGGATTCATGGTGATGTAGTTATCCCAGGTCACTTTCGTCATTGGATCTGGCAACTCTTGCAACCAAGGGTTGTTCGCTTGGGCACCAATACCGATACCCGCCTTTTGGTACAACACTACTTCTAAACCAGATGCAGATGGGACTGCTCCAATTTTAGCGTCTTTAAACACCAATGGTGCAACAATAGCAACTTGAGGAACATTTAAACAGCTATTATGCACTGTCAAGCTCCAGAAGTTCGTTTTATCAGCAATACCTGGAGCGGTTGCTAAAGCAGGAGAAGTTTCCCAAGTTGTTCGAATAAATTCGTGGGCTACTTTCGAGTCTTTTCCAGAACGAGATGCTTTACCCGCCCAAACCAATACTGATTCTAGCGCAGAAGCTGTATTAAACAACGGACGTATCGTTGGCTGTGCAACAGCAAAATGCGACGTCGTTGGGTTATAATCCGCCCAAGACTCCAATGCATGATGGTCAGGTGCAATATAGCTACAGTTTACTGCAGTTTCATCTTCATGTGAAGCAAAGGAAACAGATAGTTTCACTTTTTTCAATGCTTCGCCAAATGCTTTACCATTTGCTAGCGTGTACACCGGGTTAACACCCAAGAAAAGAACTGCATCAGATGCTTTACCACCTAACACTTCCTTTACGAATGTGCTCATTTTGGCATCTTCCGATTTGAACAAGTTAATACACTCATTCAGGTCTATTGTTTTCCCGTAATTCTCTAAAACGCTATTCAATTTATTCGCTAGCATTTGAACCGACTTATTGTTCGATCCTGCAACTACGATTGACTCTCCTTTTGAAGCCTTCAATGCTTTTACCGCAGCATCAGCAACTTTCGCTGCATCTGCAGACAAGGTTGTTGATATGCCGGTATTTACATTAAACGCTTTCAAGATGTAAGACAATACGTTCGCTTGTTCAGAAGGCTTGATCATCCCACGATAATCCGCGTTTGATCCAGTCACTGACATAACCGACTCGAATTGGAAATGCTTAGACATAAAATCACCTTTCGATTTTACATCTGGATTTCTGCGCTTTCCATATTGCGTAGCGAACGCTGTTGGCATCAACCATGAAGACAAGAAATCAGCACCAACACTTACAATTGTTTTTGCTTTCGAGAAATCATATGAAGGGATGATGTCAGCGCCAAAGTTTTCTTTGTTCGCCAAACGCATGCCAGCGTATGATACTGCATCGTATTGAATGTGATTCAATTTTCCGTTTTCAGGAGTTGCTCCAATCGCCAATGCCAATTGATCAACCGCTGCTTTAAAGGAAGGGCTAATAATTGTATTGGTTACGATAGTCACTTTTTTAGCTGACTTCAATCCAGCCATAACCGCCGAATCCAATTGTTTCCAAGTTGTTTCAGACCCTTTGTATGTTGGCCCTTGAAGACGAGCACTGTCATACAAACCAAGAACAGATGCAATGATTTGGGCATTTGTTCCACCGTTTGTAATTCCAAAATCTTTGTTTCCTTTGATGTAGATTGGACGACCTTCACGAGTCTTCACAATTATACTTGCGTATGACTGTCCATCATAATACGTGGATGCATACAATGTAGGCATACCAGGTGTCACATCTTCTGGCTTGTTTACGTAAGGAATCACCTTCGTAACAGGTGCTTCACATGCTGCAACAGTTGCAGCTGCTACGCTAAAGCCTAAAAACTTAAGAAAGTCGCGACGCGCAGTAGAAGTCTCTTTCAGATTTTCATCCGACAAAAACTCTTCCACTGACATTTGTGAAGGAAACTCTTGTTCTTTCGACTTAAGGAACTCGGGGGTCTCTTTCAACTCTTCAAGACCTTTCCAATATTTTCTTGTCATTCCCATATGATTTTCGACTACTTCGATTCGTTAATTAATAGTGGCATTTAGCACATTCCCAACCACCAAGTTCACTTACGGATACAATTCCATCCTCCAAATACTGCCCATAAAGCGCTTTCGCTTTTTTGTTTTGCAGCAATCTTCTGTGGATTTCATCATAGTATCCACTTTTCTTTGAATCCAATGCTCCCGTAGAAATTTCTTTCGCAGCGTGACATTCAATACACCATCCCATTGTCATGGTTGGCTTAGTAAGCGGAATATTTCCTTCAATTTTGTTCAATTCAGAAACCGGTTGAACTTTCACAGCTTCTACTTGCTTCGTCATATCACCGTGACACTGCTTACAATCTACACCACCAACAACAACGTGCTGAGAGTGGTTGAAGTAAACGTGATCAGGCAAAACGTGAACCTTATTCCAAACGATAGGCTTCACTTTACCAATGTATTTTCCAGCACCACTAGGATCCCATCCTGCAGCATCGTAAATTTTCGCGATTTGTTCTTGTTGTGCTGGAGTACGACCATTCACTTGTTTGTGACAGTTCATACATACGTTTACAGATGGAATTCCAGCCGATTTAGACTTCGTAACAGAACTGTGGCAGTATTTACAATCAATACCATTTACACCTGTGTGGATTGCGTGAGGAAATGCAATGGGTTGTGACGGCTGATAATCCTCAACCACACCGATTTGATAAAGACTCAAGAACAATGATACGATCACGCTGATTACAATGACCAAAGATCCAAGACCAACATACAAGCGGTTTTTCCAAGCCCAAGTCTTGAACTCTTCACCATAAGTCATTCCTTCCTTAACATCTTCGCCATTTGCATCTGCTGAAGCAATGTTCAATTGGCGACGCACACCACCTACAGCGAGAATAATGGTAAAGAAGATCACACCAAGAATAATCCAGATCCACCCCAAACCTTCCTCTTCTTCTACTGCTGCATCATTAGGTGTAGCTCCGTCTGCTGGTGCTGTACCATCCGCTGCGGCTGCTCCCGGCTCTGGCTGAGCATCCACCCAATCCAAAATCGCATCAATCTCCTCCTTCTTCAATTCTGGGAAGGCACTCATCGCTGTTGGAGACCACGTAGATACAGTTTGCGCATACGGATCGCTTGCCGCTGCTACCTGCCAGTTGTTCACCCATTGGTAAATAGAACCTTCCTTCGCTCCTCCATCTGCCCATTTCTTTCGCGCTTGAAAAAGCTTCGGTCCAGTACCGTTTTTATGTGGTTGGTGACAACTCGCGCACTTCGCTTTAAAAAGTGCTTCACCCTGTGCTTGTGATGTAAAACTCCCCGCTACGAATACGAGCGCTAGAGTACCATAACACCAATTTTTTAAGTTTCTAAACATCTGACTAATAGATATTTTAGTGTAAAAACGCTTGTCTTAGGTCCAATTAGGCACTATTTGACGGTTGCAAATTTAGAAGAATAGACTCATTGCATGACAGTTTTATGACAATTTTCGATCTCGATTCTTTAATTTAAAATGATTCTAAATAAGTGTTAATTTACGTTAAGATCACTTTCACCTAAAAACACAGTAACATTCACCATACTTTTTTTGCATTTTGCAACAATTTGTTACTTTTGATAAAGATTTTATGAAAAAAAATTTTCTTCTTTTCGCCACCGTTTTACTCACTTGTTTGGGTGCCTTCTCTCAAGAGGGTGATGTGAAAATCATCAAGGATCCTCGCATTGATGCACTTGTTAAGAAACAAGGAACACCAGTACCGCCGTCAAGTACTCCATTAATTTCTGGTTTTCGTGTGCAACTTTTCTTCGAATCTGACAAGCAACTCGTTGATGAAGCGCGTAGTAGGTTTGTCAGTCAGTTCCCGGCAGTAGACACCTATGTTGTTTTCACTGCCCCAAATTTTGTTCTTAAAGTGGGAGACTTTAGAACACTCTTAGACGCAGAAAGGATGCGCGAAACTTTATTGAAAGAATTCCCAGCAAGTTTTGTCGTAAAAGAGTTAATTAATTTGCCTCGGATTGACCAAGAGTAGTGCTTTACACATGAATCAATCATTCGGCAAAAAGTACAAATTGTGCAGTAAGATACTCATCGAATCCTTATTTAAGGAAGGCAAATCGGTAAAGTCATTTCCCTATACACTCCTTTATCTAAAGCAAGAAAATTCAGAGGATGTGCCATTCCAAATGGTTATTTCTGCACCTAAAAAAATCAATCGTCACGCACACGATCGGAATCGAATCAAGCGGGTCACGCGTGAAGCAATTCGAAAGAATAAATTTATCTTAGAGGACTTTTTAATCGAAACCAATCAGCAGCTTGCGATTTTTCTCGTTTGCACAGCCAAGGAAGAATTAAGCACTGACCAAATGGACAAAAAAATAACAAAGCTATTCTCACAACTCATCGAAAAATTACAACATGATCACTAAAACTCTTTTGCGTCCAATCATTGCGCTAGCGCTCGTATTTATAAGTTCAACACATGTTTACTCGCAGTCAAATGGCTTCGAGATTATCAAAAACATGGAGTTGATGGACCAAATCTATCAGCATTTAGAAATGTACTATGTGGATGAGCCACAAGCAGGTAAACTCGGGAAGGCGGCAATTGATGCCATGTTAAAAGATCTAGACCCCTACACTGTGTATTACCATGAGTCAAACATTGAGGATTACCGACTGATGACTACTGGACAGTACGGAGGTATTGGCGCGCTCATTCGAAAGATTGGAGATTACACATTCATTGCCGAGCCTTATGAAGGTAATCCAGCACAAAAAGCTGGTCTTCAGGCTGGTGATAAAATTATTTCTGTGGATGGGAAAGACATGTATAAAAAGGAATCTGACGATGTGTCAAGTGCATTGAAGGGTCCAAAAGGAACAACAATTGTTATCGAGGTTGAACGTGAAAATGAAGGCAAAAAGAAGATCTCTGTAACTCGCGATGAAATCAAACTACCGGATGTACCTTATTTTGGAATGGTCAATAGCACAGTGGGTTATATCAAACTGAATAGTTTCACGCAAACAGCAGCTTCCGATGTCCGCAGTGCATTTCTTGAGTTAAAATCACAAGGAATGAAAGAGGTAATCCTTGATCTCCGAGGAAACGGAGGAGGATTATTAATTGAAGCAGTGAAAATCGTAAATATTTTCGTGAAAAAAGGAGAAACTATTGTTACTACGAAAGGGCGTGTAGCCGAAGAAAATCGCGTTTATACCACCCTCGAATCTCCAATGGATTTATTGATTCCACTCACTGTATTGATTGATGAAGGTTCAGCCTCAGCAAGTGAAATTGTTGCGGGAAGCATTCAAGACCTCGACCGTGGTGTAATCATCGGTGAAACATCTTACGGAAAAGGCCTTGTACAGCGCACGTATGACTTGAAATACGGGTCGAAAGTAAAACTTACAATTGCCAAGTATTATACGCCATCTGGTCGTTGTGTTCAACGATTGGAATATTATGAAAAAGAAGAAGGTGAACGTCCAAAGGAAATTCCAGATTCACTTTTGAAAGTATTCAAAACAGCGAATGGTCGTGATGTAATCGATGGACGGGGTATTGAACCTGACGTGAAAGTTGAATTGGAGAATCTGAGCCGCTTGACTGCCACGATTTACGCAAATAATTTGATATTCAACTTCGCAACGCGCTACCATAACTCACATCCCACTATTGCGGAAGCCGGAAAATTCGCCTTGACGGATGCCGAGTACGATGAATTTAAGAAATATGTTCTTGCTGAGGAATTTACGTATTCAACGGCATCTGAAGAGATGCTTAAAAAAATGAAGGAGACAGCAGAAAAAGAAGGGTTTTATGAGGACTCCAAAGCAGAATACGATGCCTTGATGGCACGTGTCGTTCCGTCAAAAGAACGTGATCTGGAAAAATTCAGAAGCGAGATCAAATATCTTCTTGAAAACGAGATCATATCTCGATATTATTACCAAAAAGGACGCGCAATCGATGCATTCCGTAATGACTTATATGTGGAGAAGGCACTTGAAGTTTTAAAAAACCGTAGTACCTACAACACTATTCTCGGTATTTAATCGTTACCTCTCCGGAACTAACACATCGAACAAATGGCCAACATCCGTTCCGGCTCATCTTTTCACACGAATTTCCATTTCTTTGGAGCGGCCGTCCTTGCCATAGGTATACCCTGTAGCACTGTGTTAATGTCGATTGGAACAATGGTGCTCGGCTTGGCATTTCTTATCGATTGGCATTGGAAGGAGAAATGGGAACACTTGCGCTTCAACATACAACTGAATACAAGCAACACTAAAATTTCAGAGGGAAACACACTCATTTACCTTTGTCTAGGATTTTTCGCATTGCACTTTATTGCACTCATGTATTCGAATGACCTCACTTATGCATTGAACGACATCCGTGTAAAGTTGCCCCTTCTCGTGTTGCCTTTGGTACTTGGGGCAAGGAAACCTTTTGAACACAAGCACCTTCGCACCCTTTTGCTACTTTACGTCCTCACTCTTCTTGTTTCATCCATCATCAATTTTTTATCCTATCAACAACTACTTGGAAACCGCACCTATGATGACATCAGAGGAATGTCACTCTTTGGTTCCCACATTCGCTACGGGATTCAAATCGGTTTTGCTGCAGCCCTCTCCTATTATTTCATTCGAGTTTTCGCCAAAAAATGGATGTTCGTATGGGTAGTGTTTATCTTATGGTTTGCCTTTTACACGTACTATAGTCAGATTTTGTCAGGAGCAATTTCACTTTTGATCTCCTTTGGAATGATTGCCTTCGAGGCTCTTCGCCAACGAAGTAAAAAACTAGCCATTGTCTCATTGTGTTTATTGGCCGCTTTGATTATCATACCTATTGTTTACATTCTAACTCCTGTGAAACAAACGCATTATTCTCTTGAAAAACTGGATAAATATACGGCACAGGGAAACCCTTATTCACACGATTTACGGTCCAATATGTTTGCGGAGGGTAAGGCGATTTTCGTGTATGTCTGTGAAAAGGAATTGCGGAGCTCTTGGAATGCCCGGTCAGCAATTAAATATGATAGCCTTGATCTTAAAGGTTATCCGGTTAAATTCACGCTTATGCGTTATCTCACTTCTCGAGATTTACGCAAAGATGCTGAAGGTGTTTCCCAATTATCAAGTTCAGATATCAACGACATTGAAAATGGGATAGCGAGTGCTGCAGAATCGAAATCAGGTTTACTAGGGAGAATTGAAGGTATTCGTTATCAAGTACATCACCCAGGGGAAGCGAATGGTCATTCCCTATGGCAACGCATCGAATATTGGAAAACGGGAATACACATCATTCAACATCATTGGCTGTTTGGTGTAGGAACGGGCGATGTTCAACATGCTTTTGATCAGCAATATAAAGCCGATCAATCCCGCTTGTTGAAAGAAAATCGCCACCGTGCACACAATTCCTACCTGACGGCTTGGATTAGTTTCGGAATAATTGGATTTATTGTCTTTCTTTGGATGCTGCTTCGATTTTTTAAGATCCAATGGAAGGCGCATTACTTTCCTGGCTTGGTTTTCATACTCATTAGTATGGTTACTTTTCTTATCGAAGACAGTTTAGAAACCCAGATGGGGGTAACTTTCTTTGCGTACTTCTATGCGCTCTTTATGACTCCACAGGAATTGGAACCTGAACATCGGAATCCATCCGTTTAAAAGCCCATTTCAAAAGGAAAGGAGTTGTCAACGTGGTTACCAATCCCATGACAACCAGCATGGAGAAAATCTCTACATCTATGAGGCCCGCTCTAAAGGCGATATTAGCGATCACCAACTCCATGATTCCGCGCGCATTCAATCCGAAACCAAGCGTCACAGACTGTCGGTGATTCAAACGAGCAAATCGTCCACCCAGATATCCACCAATAATCTTAGAAGCGAAAGAAACAGCGATGATTGATGCCAGCAACCAATAATTGGTAATCGACCCAAACTTAAACTCAAGACCAATTCCCGCGAAGAAAATAGGTGCCAAGAAGCCCATTGCCATGCTATTGGTGGTATTGTGGAATGTATTTAAATGTTTTTCGCCCACCAAATCTTTACTCAGTAACATTGAAGCGAAGAAAGCACCAATGATAAAGTGCAAACCGATGGATTCAGTTAGTGTAGAAAACAAGAGTATAAACACGAAGAAAATCGCAAACAAAGACTCTTTCCCTCGCAACAAAAGAAGCAATTTATTGAGCTGGGATTCAATGAAATTTTCGCGCTTTGCAAAACTCTTGATGATGCGGTAAACGATTGCAACAACGGCTAAAAACAATACCAGTTTAATCAAAGAGAAAATCGTTGCTTGGGTGATCGCAGCATACGTCTTCTCCACATCTTTCAATGCCAACAAAACCCCTAAAATGGACAAAGCCAATACATCATCAAAGATAGCCACACTGACTATTCGTTTACCTATGGGGCTCTGTAATTGCTTTAAATCCATCAACATGCGCACACTTACTGGAAGAGCCGTAATAGCGACGCACAAACCAATAAAAATGGTAGACATCACGTCTTGTCCAAACGCCTGTCCGACCAAAAATCCAGATACAATCGGTAAGAAAAAAGCCAAAAGTGAAATAACGATACTCCTTCCGCGAACAGATTTAAGTATGTCATCAAAATTGATTTCCAAGCCCGCGATGATCACCACCAAGAAAACGCCTAAGTCAGAAATCACCTTTAAATCTTCGGTGCGGTGGATGTAATTCAGCATAGTTGGTCCAAGAATAACCCCTGCAAGGATTTCACCAATCATTGCCGGTTGCTTGAGCCGCTCAAAAACCTCCCCCAAAACTCGAGCTAAAACCAACAATATCAGAAGGTTTGCGAAGAAGGGCAGCTCTAACGAAGGTACATCCAATTCCATGGAGCAAAAGTATTTGTTTTCTCAATTCAAGGTGTCGTTTTTAGCGAAATAAAAATGAAAGTTTTGTCACCGGAAAATTAAGTTTTCTACCCATCCTATTTTACTCACCCCCCAAACCGAAAAAAAAGCAACCTTACCTTCAGTTTTCCGTATCTTTGCAAAAAATTTGAGATGCGTTTCGAACTGAACAAAGAATTCCTCGAGCTGCTCCGCGAAAAGATTGCGGCAGGGGATACTGCGTGGATTCGTGAAAACGTATTGGAGCTTCACTACGCGGACATCGCGGAAATTCTTGACAGACTCAACAACGACGAAGCCAAGTATGTCTATTTCCAGATGGACGAAGAGGTGCAGGCGGATGTATTGATGGAACTCGATGAGGATGTACGCGACCGTTTCCTTGCCTCCCTTTCCTCGAAAGAAATTGCCGATCAGCTCGAAAATCTAGATTCGGATGATGCTGCCGACATCCTATATGACCTCTCCGAAGAAAAAATCCAGGAGGTCATCTCACAGATGGAAGACGACGAGGCCGCAGAAGACATCGTTGATCTCCTCAACTACGACGAAGACACTGCGGGTGGACTCATGCAGAAAGAGTTCATTCGGGCAAAGCTCGATTGGCCAGTAAACCGCTGCTTGGTGGAATTGCGCCGTCAGGCTGAAGACGTGGAGAAAGTGTATACCATTTACGTCGTTGACGATTTGAATAAACTCGTGGGAGTTCTCTCCTTGAAACGATTGTTGTTTGCCAGTCCGAAAACGAAGATTGTCGATTTGTACCAAGGAAAGAACATCATCTCCGTAAAAACCAACGACAGCTGTGAAGAAGTTGCCAAGATCATGGAGAAATATGACTTGGTTTCCATTCCAGTAGTTGACTTACAAAACAAGCTTGTTGGACGGATTACCCTCGATGACGTAGTCGACATCATCAAAGAAGAGGCGGATAAAGACTTCCAGTTGGCATCGGGTATCTCCGAGCGGATTGAATCCACCTTTAGTGTGTGGCGAATTACCCGTGCCCGCATTCCTTGGTTGTTCATCGCGATGGTGGGCGGTATTATCGGCGCGCAAGTCATTTCGAAATTCGAAGGTGGCATCACCCAAGTTCCGGCACTCGCCTTTTTCATCCCTTTGATCACCGCGATGGGTGGAAATGTCGGTGTTCAATCCTCTGCCATTGTGGTACAGTCCTTAGCGAAGGGCAACGATCAGTTTGGAAGCATCATGCAAAAGCTCTCCAAGGAAGCCATTGTCGCCTTGGTCAATGGGATCATACTCTCCTCACTCATCTATGGCATTGCCTATTATTTCGAGAACAGCACCTTAGGAATGGTGGTAAGTATTTCCCTTTTCAGTGTGATTATCTTCGCCGCCATCTTCGGTACCCTAATTCCCCTGGTCTTGAATCACTACAAGATCGATCCTGCCTTGGCTACAGGTCCGTTTGTAACAACCTTGAACGATATTGTAGGGTTGTTTATTTACTTCACGGTGGGGATGTTGTTGTACCATCTTTAAGGGACGAAGGACCGCCCGTCTGATGACGGACTTAAAGACAATGGACAAAAGACTTGATCGTACTTTGAAATTACTAGAGCCTTGTTCTCACTTTATCATTGGAGCAGTCACTCTTCTACTGAAAATGGATTTCTGCTTTATTGCCCAATGACTATCGACCCCATAGGGGTCATATATTCGTTGCACCATCAGAATGTTTTCAAACACGACCCCATCGGGGTCGAATATTCAACAGATGCTAAGTTTTTTATGGGAATCACATTACTTCAAGACTTCAGCATGCTCCAAATAGTACCTAAGTAGTAATTGAATAAAGTATTTGGCAGAATTAAAATCTCGAAATGAAATCCTAATTACACCCCACACAAACGCCGAGTAAATTCGCTGGAACTCCCATGTATGAATCTAAATTGAACTCTTTATCTAGCGCTTTTATGTCTTTTTTGTTTAACAAATCATAAGACCTGCCATTTTCAATAGCCTCGCGAATTAGTTTTTTCCACTCAAATTGACTAATTGGGAAACAGTAGTTCTTAAATTCATTAAACCAATTACTTTCCAGAATTTGAACCTCACAAAATGCATATTCACCATCTTCTGTTTTTACTGTGTAAACCACCTTTCGAGGAATAAAACAAGGTTCGAGACCAATTTCAGTGCTTATTAATTCAATTTTGTAATTTAAGTACATTGTGATGTCTTCATCAGGTGCCAAAATCAACTCGTAAATCTTCATACTTGGTTCGTATACCACCTCGACTGTTCCATTGTTCAAGGTACGCGTGCTATCTTCGCCATAAATGTTCCACAATGGAACTTGAGATGGTAATACCTTATAAACCATGGTGTCAAATTCATTTGAATATTTCTCTACTTCAAAACTATTGGAAAAAAATGGCAGTTTCAGATCACCATATTGATTTCGCACATTGGGAAAATACTCAAGTTGAGCACCTTGATACGGAGCGCTATAAGCAACACCATTATCAATGTTTGGCAGTATGTACTTATACAAATTCAAAATATTTGTATCCACTATTTTTTGAATTGTTTCAATTTCACTTAATGATGAGATTTCGTGAAATGGAAGAACACAAACCACATCGTATTTTTCTGATCCTAAGTACTTTTTTGCCAAGCCCACATGGCTAATTCCATAGGTTCTTTGTCCTGAAATTTTATCGATAAACGTAGATTGATATAGTACAATTCGATTGATATCTTGAACATCGTAAAAGAACTTTGGAGATTCCGCATAACGAAATTGTAAAGTGCCATCAGACAATGTGTCAATTTGTAAATCCTTGTAATTAGACTTTGTTGGGTCATCTTCTAAAAGTGCAATTTGTGGTTTATATTCCACACTTTGCAAAGTCAAGTTTGCGCCATTTTCCAATAAGCGTTGACTTTGAATTTTTGACAGGCATAATTGGTCACGAAATAAATTTCTTTGAACTAACCCAATTAAACTAAACGGATTTGATGCGTCAAAAATTTCATTATTTGAGGAATCTCTATCTATGAAAAAGACTTTTGCATTTAAAACACTCTTCTGAAAATAAGGATTTGTAATCGTGTAGATTCCAGCTGAAATTTGCCGGAGTTGATTCAAATTTGATTTAGCAGTCACCACAACCGAAACTGTCACGTCTTTTAATTCTTGGCTATAAATGCACTTCCGTACCTCGTCATTCAGATGATCACCTTTTCCTTTGATCGTTTGATCACCTATAGTTACCATCCAGTCTATAATGTTAAATTCATTTTCAAATATTACACCATTTGGGTAACGCAACACTAATAAACTTTCTTCAGAGGAAGCTTGACCACCGTCTTCAGCAGTTCCCCAAAACAATACTGGTGTAGAAAGGAACATATTTCTGTAGTAATAGTGGCAAACGGTATCTCCGTTTTTCAAAGTTCCTATTATTTCGGTTTGTCTACTGCCTTTAACTGTGCGCACAATGTACCCTTTTGAGGTCTTCGTTAAAATAGCCCCTTCAGCTTTAAGTGAAACATCATCAAGGCCATCTTGAAAACCTAGTTGTACTATATTATCATAGCCATGGTATAGAACATTCAATTCTGGCATCCCCACAACGCCTTGGCTAAAACTTGAATTTGAAAGAAATACTAGTAGAACCGAACACACTGATTTTTTAAGAATATTTTTCATGTTTTATCAGAAATATATGGTTAAAGTTGAAAAACAGCAGCTCGCTTTCGTAGTGTTCCGTCAGGGCCAACAATTGTGCAAATAAAGGAAATTTTAGTTTCTGTCCTCGCACCATTAAATTGACTCATTTTTGCTTCTTTTATTTTTCCCAATGAAGCACTTATATCGTTTCCTGTTCCGGAAATTGGACTGCCAGAAAGTCCTGGTATAGAACATTCCCATGAAACCATTTTCCAAGAAGCATACAATGGAATTTCAGGCGGATATTTTACGAATAAACGAGGTTCTGACAGAGTACCCCTTTCACCATTTCGTGCTGCGCCCCAATAAATTTCTGGATCGGGAATTCTTTCAACATTGAACACAATTGTATCAAATGCCTTTTTACTGCTTGGATCAACCATAAAAACGCGCACATTCTGATAGCCAAATGGAGACACTGTATAATAATTCGCCCGTTTTATGTCACCCTGTGCGCTGTCCAATTCCAGTTTCGCGTTTTCAGCAATCAGCTCAAACGGCCTCCCATCAGTTGTACCAAATTCCAGTTTGTTTTCATAGCCAAAATATAGTGTGCGAAAACTGTTTACTTCAAGTATCGCATTTTGAGAAAACGAAATGTTGCCTATATAGAAGAAGAGAACAAGATTAAATATTAAATTCCTTTTCATAGTTTAATATGATTTGTCAAAATAATTTCAGTGTGCTTTTTCACCCATTACACGAGGGATTTAAGGCTATAATCCAAGAGTCTCTATTTTCCACTGGACTAATATTGTCACAGTTATTCTTAGGAAACCAAACGAAAACGAAATCTTTCAAGGTTGCCTGATTCATAGATTTTAATACTGCCCAATTTCTTTCTGCAAAATAAACGCGATTTACACTTACTTCAACACCAGGTGCATTCGCATTTAAAATCGGGAACGCAAAGTCTTTAACCAAATTTACACTCTGAACAACTTGGTTTTGGCAGTTGGAATTGAAATGGATTTGCTTACCTCTCAAAGTAATCGTTGAAAGCTGAAGTTGAAATCGAACAATTGCTGGCTGTAGATCAGCTAATCCCACATACACCAACTCTTGCTTGTAAAACATCATGTACACGCCAGAAGATTCCAAATCTTGTGGGATCGGTTCTTTGGCAATGAATTCACAATCTAGTGGAAAATTCCCACTAACCTTCAATTCAAACAAATCAGACGCTAAATATGTCTTCATTCCACTTTTTTAATACTTTATACACAGGGAACACCATTAAAATCCCTTAAAACACACAATTTAGAATGTTTTTCTTTTCAAATATAGCTTGTTAATTTTAACTTATGAATATTAAATTAGATTTTTATTATTAAGCACACTTAATTCTATTTCAAACAATTGCATGAATTGAAGATCTTCAACAATTACGGCAAACAAGAAGGCAATATCGGCATCAATCACATCAACCTACCGGAAAAATTAATTCTGCAATACGATAAAACTATTCAGATTCTGGAAGACGAAGTCGCACTATTGAAAAGTTTGATTTACTAGGAATAGATTTTAAGATGTCAAGATTTTAAGAGATTAAGACTCGTCGACTTCTTCGGTGGTTGAGGTTCCAAAGGAAGTCTCGAACCCACATTATGTCGCATAACACTTAATTTGATGCTGCGCAATTCAGAATTTGATTGCTTCGCAAATTGAGTAGTGGATTTTAAAAGGTTCAGACTTGAACTCGTATCTTTACACCCGAAGATTGAATAAAGTCCTAATCTCTTGATATCTTAAAATCTTGAAGTCTACTTTAATTTTCAATGCTCAATTCAAACACGCCATTTCATAGTTGTTCATACCTTCTATTGATGGAAATTAAATTTCAGTCGAAAAAGGAAAGTAAAAAACTTCAAGAAGAAGAGTTCTTGGCGCTATCTCGTGAGGAACGATTTTTACGCTTTATCGAGTTGTCTAATTCCATCTTGAAATTCCCATCAAAATCCGATCAATCAGATGATTCAAATTTTCAACTAATCCAAAAAAAATAGCGGATGGAAGGTTGGGATAAGAGAAACAATGGACCGTTCGTTGAAACGGACTGAAGGACAATTGACAAGGGACTATAAGATTTTAAGATATTAAGACTTGCAATACGCACCAAAGATTCGCTGAGAGCCATAAGAGTATAGACCAGAAATTTGATTGCTTAGGAAATTTTTGATAGAAAAATTCTTTGATTTTGGACGAATATTTCTTCGTTAAAATTCATACAACCATTAGTTATTATTCATAACTACCTGACTCCCAATTATAAATGACTTCCTTTCCTTTTACGTTGTAATACTTATAATTTACGAAATCAAAATAATGGTACCCCTCTTTCCCATTGATTGGCTTTCCTTTCTTAGAATAAATCTTTAAATAAATTTCCTCTCCATATTGGTCAACACCATATGTT
>Ga0315908_10001732_pt1 | contig 16250 bp, 8 predicted proteins | sample LakEriMetagenome_12_FD_203520 | JGI IMG/M metagenome (GOLD analysis project Ga0315908, IMG submission 203520) | Freshwater fungal communities from buoy surface, Lake Erie, Ohio, United States - Buoy 4 MA124 | ecosystem: Environmental > Aquatic > Freshwater > Lake > Lake biofilm | place: USA... | reverse complement strand
ATGTTTTATTTATTACTTTGATTATTTTATAAACTATTGGTAGTAGTAGACCTTTAACTGTCTTTAGACTAGCCTTATTTACAAATGCTATGATATCTATTTTTCACTGCATTTTCTGTTCTTCCTTAAATACTATTAAATAAAATTAATTATTAATATTTAATTATTTATTAAGAATTCATTATTTATTAATAATTAAAGCAATAAATGATTAAAAATAATAATAATACTTTTTGGAAATGATTGACCACTTTTTACCATATTATAAAATCAAATTCATGAGCAAATCATCTTCTTCCTATAACCATTATCCTCTAAAAGTTAAATTAATAATTTACTTGTTTAGATTAGGATCTAAATGATTGTTCCATCTTTCTCTGCATTATTTTCCAGCTCTAATTACATTAGAAAATGATAGTTAATTTAGTTCAATTGCGATTTCTGTCCACTTATAAACTCCTCTTTCTCTAATTAAATATAATATAATTTATATTAGATATAAAAAAAATAAATAATATGTAATAACTATAAAATAATTAATAATAAGTATAAAAATAATAAGTAAAAGTATAAAATATAAGTAAAAATTAGTAATAAATATTACTCAATAATTTTTTTAAGTATGAGATCCTCAGTTGGCGTCCAGGGTTTCTTTTCAAGATAGTTTTTTTAGAGACTGAACCATTTAATATAACATTATCGATCTAACTTATTTTAATTGAAAATTTTATTAATATGGACAAATTATGATTCATCCATTTCATTAATGTTTTACTAATTAAGTTCAGAAGTTTTGATCAAAATATAAACAAAAAGATTAATTTCATCTTAATTCCAATTAGTTTTATCATGTTTATACAATTATCTTTTCTCTTCTAATCGTTAATTAATTCTGATGATTTCATAAAAGTCGGGGAAGTTTTCCAGTTTAATGTTGATAAATTATTCATATTTCTATGCATCCACATTTAAAGAGCCATTTTTAATTACTTACAGCATGAATTATAAGAAAAAGTCATTAGTTATTTTCTGCTCTAAAAGGAAATCTTGTTCTTTTCTATTATTTAATTATTTTTCTTCTTCTAACTCTTCTTTTTTGATTTTTTCCTGATTCCATATCTATTCTTTTTTATGGTTTGGATTATCCTCCATCTTTAAATTTATTAACTAATCTTCTGACAATTATTCATAGGAAACTGCCATTGTTATATTTTACATAAGTTCCTTAAGATTTAATTATACTACTGGAGTATGATTTGTATCATATATTATTCAAATATATTCACTAACTTAAATTATATATAATAATTTATTCTCATTTCTTATATCGCGTTTCAAAATTATATTTATATTATTTATATTTTTATAATTATTCATCATTTTTAAAATAATAAATAACTTTATTTATATTTTTAAAGTTATGCGATTATATGAATAAATTTACTAAGTATAATTAAATATATATCCTTTTAAGTAAAATATGATAATTTTTCAATTATCTAAAATATACATTTATATTATAATTTTTTTAAAAATAATTATCATAATATTTTTATACAGCTTATATAATAATTCTATTAATAAAATAAAGATAATTAAATAAAGTAAAAAGATTAAAATTGAATAAATATATCATTAATAATTAAATTAGGATTAAGTTAGTTCTTCCCACTCTCCTTACATATTTTCCATTAAAATAATGGAATGTTATTAATCATCTTTAACAGTATTCAAAGCCAACATATTTCCATTAGGATTAAAACTGAGACTATAAATAAGAGATGATGACTTATAGATAGTTTTAGTATTTTTAATAATAAGATTAACGAAATCTATATTAAACATAACAATTTGTCCATCTTAATATGAAGCAATCAAACAATTACTAGCACCAATTCCTTTATGAATATATAATGAAAAATTAAATACCTGGATTAAACATAGCATGGAGTATTTGATGATTAATATTTAGATCAATAGGTAAGTACTAATTATTAATGAGAGAATAAAAATGAATAGAGCCTGAAATGGTGGATATCATTAATACTCAATTATTCTTAGAATAACTAATTGAAGTTATAGCAGAAGATAGAATGAGTTATTAATGAAGTGGTTCAGCATTTGGTTTCATATTAATCATCATTATATTCAATAATCCATTACAATCTCCACTTACTATTTGCATTTTGTCTTCTTCTTCTAAATAATCTATTATCAAACTGCTAATATTATTTTATTTATGCTCATTATGTTCATGTAGTATACAGAGGCATGAACACTCTTATGACACTTTTTCTTCTAATTTATATATTCTTATTAGCCCATTCTCATTTCCTGTTACTAAGTATTCTTTGTTTCTTATCAATTCGCTTATTTTTATCTTATTTATACAGCTATTTTCCTTTATTTCTTCAATTAATTCGTGTTCTTCATCTTTTTTAATCTTGTAAATACTTAAAAGACCTGATTAACTACATGTTACTAGTAAATTACCAAAATTATTATATTGCATGTCATTTATATGAGATTCATCAATACTCTTAATATTCTATACATTTTCTATGTTATAACTCATTAATTATCAATTTATTTTATATATTTATTATTTAATAATCCCTTAATTATTTTATTATGATATTATTTTATATTTTAAATATGATTTGACAACATTATAAATAATATAAAAATATTTATATAATAATAAATATCTATGAATTAATTAATTAATATTAAAAAAAAAATAAGTTTATCAATTAATAAACTAATAAAAAATTATAAACAATTAAATTAGGATTTGATTGATTTATAAATTTAGTAATAATTTTAGTAAGCTTAGTTTAAGAAGATGTTATTCTTTTATAAATTAATACTTATTTACTAAATTATTTATGAACCCATAACAATTTTAGAAAAATAAATTTAATACAATCATTATGATTAAATAGAGCTTATTTTTATAGCATTTTTAATGTTTTTAACATTATTATATTTTTTTCAATAAAGAAAAAATGATTAATATATTAATTAACAATTTTTAGTAAATTTAGTTTTTTTTATTTAATTTTTAAAAATACTTTATAAAAATTATTTTAAATTAAATAATTAAAATTATTAAAAATATAAAAATTTTTTAGAAAATTTTTTTGAAAATTTAATAATTTTAATTATTATAATAGTTTAATAAAAATTTTATACTTTATTTTTTAGCTTATTATTTTTTATTGGGTTTTTTCTAATTATATAATTTTAATAATATTATTATAGTAACATAGCTGGATTTATAATATTTTAACTTATAGTGATAATATTTAATATTTATTTAGAAAATAAAATTAAGAAATACTTAATAAAAAAAAATTAATTAAATAAATTTTAAATTGATAAATAAATAATTTCAAATATGAATAAAAGTTTATAAATATAGTTTTAATAAGAAACTAATGTAAAAGATAATTATACTATAATAAATTATAATAAAAAAATTAAGAAATTCAACTAAAAAGATAATTTTAATTTATTTGAGTTTATCAATAAATTTAAAATAATTATGAATTAAAATAGAGAGCAAGATTAAAATTTAAATTTAATTATTAATAATTAAAATTAAAAATTAATAGAATAATAAAATTAAGATTAAAATTTAAATAAAGTAAAAATTAAATTAGAAGGATATTATTAAAGTTTTGATTTAAAATATAAAATAATTCTTAAAAGTTTATTATAAAAAAATAAAATTATTCACTTTTTACTAATCAAATCTTTAAAAAAAAAAATCTAAATTTAAAATTTATAATAGAAAGATAGGGATAAAGATGTATTTATGACTTAATTGATGCATGATTAAAATTAACCGTTAAGTTGTTCAAAATACTATTTATAGGAAGCGAAAAAAAAAATTAATATTTTTAACAATTAAATCAAATAATTATAATAAATTTCTTTAAATAAAAAAAATATTGAAAAAATTGATTTAGAGAATTAAGAAAAAATATTATAAATATTATAATAAAATATAAAATAATTTAATAAAGATATTGAAATAGCTAAAAATAATAACGACATTACTTAATAAATAAATTATGATATTTAAGATTATACATTAATAAGACTTAAAAATTTAAAAAAAAATATAAATAAATTTGATTTATAATAAAATATTAATCAATTAATAGATTTATGCTCATACAACTTTAAAATTAAAAAAGTCAATATCAATATATGAATGATGTTAAATTAAACTAAATTGATTAATGATGGAAGAAGACTATTATAAACATTGTTTAATTTAATGTCGAATGCATTAAAATTTTCTAAATAAAATGGGCAGGTTACTATAAAAATGAAAGAAATAATAAATGAAAAGAAAGAAATTATGGTTAAAATATCAGTAAAAGATTAAGGATGTGGAATACCTGCTAATATAAAAGACAAATTGAATGTAATTTTTTCAACTCATGGACATGGCAATTATGAAAATAAGGAAGGCCTTGGAGTAGGAATATTCAATATTTAATAATATATTCAAATTATGGGCCCAAATGATTAATGTTTAAAGTTTGGAAATAATAAAATATAAGGAGCTTATTTCAAATTTATTATTTTTAAAAATATTGATAATTTTACTGTTGATCCTAGTTCAATTGAAGATGAAAACTCCGAAAATATTATTATTTCTTTTTAATCAAATTCATTTAACAAAGTTTCATAAATATAATAAAATAGTAATTTTTAGATTTTATCAAGTTTAAATACGAAATTTTCATTAAATTAAAATACTTCTTTAGAAGCTATTTTTGAAAACTAAAAAATTTAAATTATGATTGTTGAAGATAATCCAATCTGTATGTTTGCTTTTTAATAATAACTCAAATCAATTTTTTAAAAAGAAGAGTATACTCTCAGTAAAGTAAATTTTAAATATATAAATAATATATAATATTAAATTTTTATATTATTTCAATTAATAATTAAAGGCTTGGACTGGAGATGAATGCTTATAGTAATTTAAAGTCAATTATTATGATATTATATTTTTAGATTATAATTTACCTGATTTCAAGGGAGATTAATGCGCTATAGAAATTAGAATGAGAGAAAAAAACAAAAATAAATTAAATAAATTGTTAAAATAATCGATAATTATTGGTTTTACATCCTACAATAATATGGAAGCTTAATAAATTTTTATTAATTGTAAAATTAATGAATTTTTATAAAAACCAGCAAAATAGTAAGATTTAAAAGAATTATTTATAAGATAAAAATTGCTTAAATGAACTTAAAATTTTATTTTAACAAATTTATTTTCTTATTGTTTTATATTTTAAAAATAAACCTAAGTTATTTATTATATTTTTCATTTATTTAGATTTATAAAAATATAATATAAACTTAATTAAATAAATATAATTTTATAAGTTTATATGAATTATCTTCCTAAATGGAATGTTTTTGACTAAAATGATCCTTATGCTTATGAATAATTGGAAAAATCATTCAATTATTAATAAAGAGGAAAAAATTTTACAAAAATATAACTTTAATTTCCAAATCATAGCAATAACTAATATTTAGAGAAGCATTTTGAATACATATAGCAATCTAAAAATTTAAATGAATTATATAATAACATAAATAGATCAATTGAAATTTTAGAAAATACAAAATAGTTTAAAAATATAGGAGTTTAAATAAGAGAAGTTGAAAATAAAAAGAATGAATTATAGGTAGAAATACTATTAAATTAGAAAGAATCATAATTTAATATATATAGCTTTAATTTTATGGGGAGTTTTAATAGAAATGATTATTTGAGATAAATATATAATCCAAAGATAATATTTTATAATTAATTATAAAGATAAGAAGAAATAGGTTTAAAATTTGAGTAAACATTATTTGATATCAGCAAATTTAAAAACCAAAATAAATTATTTATGAAGCAAGTTTTATTTAGCAATTAGAATTTGGATTAGAAACTAGAATTTTCAAATAAAAAGAAATAATTAACAAATAATGTGAGAATAAATGAAAAATACATAAAATACACATTACAAGATTAATTGAAAAGTAAATATTTAAGAGTGAAATGGAAACATATTTCAAACTAAATAGAAGTGGAGAATGTAGATAAAGAGTTTACGGAAGAACATGTTGAAAATTATTATGATATGGGTTTGAAATGCAATATGATTCATAGGAATGATATTGAAGTGATGAATAATGGAAATAGGAAGGGATAAAGGTTTGATTCTAGTTTTGAATTGAAATTCAATAATAAGTATTAGAATCTTATTAAGTTTCATCTTCATCATTAAATCTATAGCACACCATTCAAGAAGTTTAGTTAGTTTAATTTTCACAATTGTTTTTAAACTGATTTTACCCTACCACTTGATAATAAAGTTATTGCCCTTTCTGATAGAGTAGCTAAGTATTCGTTTTAAAGAGGATTTTAAGCTAATGATCATTAGGCGCTATAATAAGTTTATTAACGTAATATTCTTTATATTCTTTTTATATTCCATTCATATTATCTTATATTTTAATTTTATTTTTATTTATTATATTTATTTATATTTTAATATATCAAATTTATATTCTAGCTAATTTTTACTCTAATATACTCGTAAATAATGTCTCTAAAATTAATATTAATGATTTTCCTTTTATCTAGAATATTTTCAAAAAGTATAAAAACTTTGATTTGAAACCTTTCATATTCTGGAATTCTTAATTTTTGAGTTAGAATATTAATAAAGTAGATAATGAAAAAGTAACTGTTAAAAATTATTTATTGAAGAACACAAAACATTCATTAGGAATAGGTTTAAACTTAAATATTTTAGATGTAAATTTTGAATTTTTATATACAATGTTCCACTTTTTTGATAGAAATAAAGATTATAATTTGAACAGATTTTAATTTAATGTATGGGGTTGAAATTATATTTTATTTATATAAAATTAATACATAATTAATTAAATACAATGATGATATAAACTATAAATATAATATAAAAATATATGTACTACAAAGAATATAAAATTATAACATAAATATAAGAAATATAATATTGATAAATATAAAAGATATTGATAAGATAATAAATTAAATAAAAATAATATGAGCGAAGAATTAATTTTACCTGAAAAGGTAATTATATTTATCCGATACATTCCTTTTTGCCTATGCATTATTTCAATCTTACTAAACCTTCGATTTGTAATAATAAGTCTAAAGCTAAAGAATTTTCGATCCAACATTAATAGCACAAATTTAGTAATAATAACAGGAGAAATAATGACCGGATTATTTTTAGGTGTATAGTTTCTATTTAAACATAAAATAAATACCTGTTAAATTTTTTATTTCTTCTCAACATTAGGATTAAATCTATAATTGCTAAGCTATCTTTGTCTTTCTATAATTTATATTGTAAATTTTATACGATAGATGAAAGTCAACTTTTTTGTATTAAATAGCATTATTCTTGTTTTTTGTATTTTTTTTACTGTGATTTAATAATAAGTTTAATAAAATGAAACTATTGATCTTAATACTTAATATATGATAAATATATGTTTTATTAGGGAAAATACAGATTTATTGCTTACTATTGTTCTTCTTGCCTTTATTTTTATGACAGTTATTATTCTATTTTTTCTTATGAAATACAGAAATTAATATTTCAATAGTAGATTTTTATAGCATTATACTTAATAGAGAATACAGCCTATTGAGTAAAAAGTCAAAGAATCTTTATAAATTTTCAATTGCTTTTTATTAAATACTTTCTCTTTCTTTCTTGCCACTTTAACTTACAGATTATATAATTAAAAAGAAAAATTAGAAGAAAATTAAAAACTTAAATTTTATATTACTAGATCTATTTGTTTTAATATAATTGGAATTATTTATTCAATTTGTTATTTTATGAGAATAAAAAATATTTCAAAAGATTAGATTATTATAAGTAAAAATGATCCTTTATAATCTCCCTTATTGGAAAGAGATAATAAATTAATTAGTAGCACTGATTCTAGTTATGATTAAGATTTGAAAATCATAGAATATTCACCAAATAATTCTACTCTTTATATTGATTTTAATGCTTTAGATATTTTCACAAGAATTCCAAGAGATAAAATTTCAGAAGATAAAAAAGATAAAATTCTAAATTATTTCAACTGCTCCAATATATTTTAGTTTTGTTAAGCTATCAATTATTAACATTAAAATTAAAATAATTTAATTATTGATGATAATAATAACAAAATAATTCTTCATTTTTATAGTTATGGAGAGAATGTTTTCAATTTTATAAATAATAACTAATAAGAAATTTTATAAACATCAGAAAAAACTAGAGAGAGCTTAAGTTTTAAGAATAATTATGAGATAATGAACAAAAAGATAAGAGATAATAAAGAGGAAAATTATAAGTTTAAAAGTCATGACAATCAATTTTAAATTTATGTGAAAAAGTAAGTGACTAAAAATATATTGAAATTTCTATAAGAATATTAGAAGTATTTATATAGAGTTGATTTTGAAAGTTTCTTGTAGAATTGGGTTGGGTTAGTTTGTCTCTCTAGTGAGGATTTAAATTATTAGAGATAACTAATAATAATGAGCAATAACAATAATAATAACATATATAATAGTAATAATAATAATGATAAAATGATGATTAAATAAATTTATCATAGAAACAAAGTAACAATTATAAAGTACAAAAATGATGGAAGCATGTTGGAAAGAACTGTATAAAAACGCTAAGAATTTAAATAACACAAATTACTATAACTATAAGAATCTTAAAAAATTTTATTTAGTGAATAATTATCTCGAGAATTACAATTTCTAAGCAGATTTAATGTGTAAGATTACAAAGTAGAAGTGCAATATTTTATAAATGATTAGGAAAATAATGCGATCTAATAGTTAATGAATAAATAATAGGATGATGTTAGTTATACTCGTAGGATAAGTGAATTTAATATGCTTTAATATAAAGATAGTCATAATCATCTTCTTTTTAAGAAAATTCATAATAGGTTTTATACAATTTATCATAATTATTATGTTAAATTTACTATCAAAAATTATATTAATGTCCTTTCTGATATTCATCAATTGTTTGAAGATGAATAATCTGTTTATTCTAGAAAAATGTTTGAATAACTTATTAATGATTTTTGATTTAAATATTTATTATTTTTAAGATATTTATCTCTTTTTTCAATTATTATTTTAATTTTTTTTAATATTTTATTTTTATATATTATTATAATATATATGCAAATTATATTATATTTTTATTTTATTAAAATGGCTTCAAAAGATAATGATCATTTTTAAGTTGATGATTTATAAATTTAGATTATTGAGAAAGATTAAACTATTGAAATTTTGCATCTCAATTAAAATAAAATGAAACATGAATATGAATAAGCTTAATAAAATGTAAGTAAATTAAAAAAGTTATTATTAGTTAAAAAATGAAATAATTATATAATAAAAATAACTTTAAGAATTAGAAAACAATAAATAAAATGATAAAAAGTATTTTTAAGAATTGTTTGAATAATATTTAAAATAAATTGAGGAATAATAAAATATAATTAATTAAATTTAAAATTAGAATAGCGAATTTTAATAGTAAATAATTTAATAAAAGATTAATGAAATTAATACATTTTCCAATTAAAAAAATAATGATTCATAAAATAATAACATTAAAAATTCTAAAAATAGAAAATCCATTATCTAAAGATAATCTTTATTTCAAAGTAAAATTGAAAACATTAATAAAAATAATAATTAATTAACATAAAATTAAGATTAATTAAAATAATTGAATGAAACCTAATAATAAAATGATGATTAGTAAGAGAAGACCTTAAGAAAATCATATTCATCAAAACTATCCTTAATTTAAAATTCAGCTGATAATAATAATAATAATTTTTATTAATTTGAAAGTAAATATGAATAGTTATATTAATAATATGAATAACTATTTTTATAAAATTAAGAATTAAAAAAGTAAAATTAAGATTTATAATAGGATTTAGAATTAGTATAAAATAAGTATTTTTTTAATATTATAAAAAGTGCTATTACATTAATTCACGAAAAAGAATAATAAATTAATGAATTAAATGATTAATTAATTTAAAATTAACAGAATTTTGATGAAATTCAAGAAACGAAAGATGCAAACATAGATGAATTAAAAGATCTTTTATAAAAATAATAAGATAAATTGGATTAAAATTAATATAATGAATAACTAATTTAGGAATTAAAAGTATATATTTAAATAAATAATAAATATATATTAATTAATTTAAAGGATGAAAATAATTAATAAATGATTTTGATAGAATAAATGTAAAATTAGTAAATAGATAAATAGAAAGAATTTAATGAAGAATTATATAAAAAAAGTAATAGATTGGAAGAATTTGAATAATATGAAAAAAGTTAAATTTAGAAAGAATATTCTTAAATAATTGAAAATTTAGAATTATAATAAGAAAATCTTTAAATTTATATTAATAAGTGTGATATATAAATAAAGGAATAAAAAGATTAAATAAGAAACGATGAAAAAGCTATTAAATAATATGAAAATATAATTAATGATTTAAAAATTAAAATTGAAAAATAGATTTAAAAAATTGAAAAATAAGAAAATTAAAAACAATAGTATTTAAAAACAATAGAATTAAAAGATAAAAAAATAAATGAACATTATAATAGTATAAAATAATATTAAGAATAAATATAGAAACTAAACAATAGTAATAAAGATAATTAAAACATGATAGAAAGCTTATTAAAACATTAGAATAATTAGGAATAACAAATAAAAAATTTAATATTAGAATTAGAAGAAGTAAAATAAAAAAATAATGATCTCAAACAAGAATTATAATAAGAATCTGTAAAAAAAAGGCTTAGCAAATCAATAAAATAAGTAATAGAATAAAATACAGAGAAATAAGAAGAAAAAGTGAATTAATAGTTATAAAATAAATTTAATTAAGAAGAAGAAGATGATTAATAATTTTATGTGATTCCAGAAGAAGATGAGTATAATAATATTCATTCTTTAAGTCTTAAGAATAATTTAGACGATAATTAAGAATTGTAAAGAAAATGGAGTGATGTTTAATATGAGAATCAAATAAGAGTGAGTTAATTTTAGCATAATAATCTTTATTATAAATTAAATGAGAAGAACGATAGTGATTATGAAATTGAAAGAATATAAGAGTAAAATGAGTAATTACTAGATGAAATTTAAGAATTAAAGGAAAATAATGAAGTATTAACAATTTATAGCGAAGAATTAGAGAGAAAAATAAAGTAATTAAATGAATTATTAACATAATTACAAATACAAAAATAAATAGAAATTAACAGCATGAAGGAAATGATTATGTAATTATAAGAGTAAGAAAGAAATGATCAAAATAAGATTAAGGGAATCCTTAATGAATTGAATCAAACAAGGGAATAGAAAGAGTTTGTTAGTTAATAGATTATTGTTTTTTAGGAATAATAATTTCAAACTAATAATAGATGGGCTAATGAAACTAATTTCCTTATGAGTGAAAATATTCATTACAAATAATTATATGCTTAACTCACCATCTAGTTAAAACATATTAAAGCTAATATGAATAATAACTACAATCATAACAATAACATTAATAATAATAATACTAATAATATTAATTATAATCAGAATAATTATAATAATAATAATAATAATAATAAAGGTTTTTTACACAAACTATTTATGTGATTATATTCTCTATATTATTTTTTAATTTATTATTATATTAAATAAATAAATTATTTAATATTATTAAATTCATGTTTATTTATTAAATGATTCTTGATATTCCTATTATTACCAGAATTATTGTCATCATTTCATTTACTTTAAGTCTAATGGTATAGTTAGATATATTATCAGAATTATCAATTTATTTCAATTCTACTTTAACTTTTCAACACTACTAGGTATATTAAATTTATAATAATTTTATATTAATTTATATTATTGCTCATCAATTTTCATTTATATTCCTCATAAAAATTACTTAACAATATTTTAGTATTAATCATAAAAATATCAATAATATTTATATTAATAATAATCATAAAACTAAAATAATAATAATTTTAAAAATATTAACAATAATAAAGATAATAATGATTAAAATAATAAAAATAATGATAATATTAAAAATGATAATTTTAATAATAATAATAATAATATAATGAATAATAACAAGAATAAAAGATAAATAAGTATTAGAGGAATAATATTATAATTATTAGGAATAAAATTATTAAAATAAAAATAAGAATAAATGTATAAATTAATAGTTTTGGAGAATAATAACAAGTGTACTATACTTTGGACAATTAGAACTCTCAACAATGCTATCACTTCTTTTCTTATACCGTTACAGTTCAAACCTTGAAGAATTTTCATTCCGCAATAATAACATAAATTACCTTTATTTTATAACATTTGGTAGTTTTAACCTTTTAATCCTTGCCTACTTTAAAAACTATTATCTTATTTCTGACTCTTTCTTTACTATGCTACTTTATCTATGGTCTAAAATGAACCGCAATCTTATTATATTCCTTTTTGGAATTTGTCCTATTCCAGCCAGTTTTCTATGTTGGGTTATACTTGCAATTAAAATCTATTATAAGCATAATAAAAGCGCTTTGTGTGATTTTTTGGGAATTGCTATTGCATAGTTTTATTATTGGGGATAATGGTTGTAGTTTAAGTATTAAATTAATTTTTTTCTTTTCAAGGCTCCTAGTTTATTGTATCATATTTTTATTATTTTTAGTATCAAAGCTTGTAAATTTGTGGGTATTAATGACAATAATGCTGAATATTAATTAACCGAAAATTAGTAAGATGAAGTTGTATTAGCAATATGAAATTTATTATATTTATCTATTTACTATACTTTTAAATATTATATATTTTATTTTATTATTAATAAATTGATGAAGAAAAAATTTATTTCATTTTTCATTATTATTTTTAAAACTATCTTTGCGATGATTTAAAAAGAGCCAAACTCTGTTTAAATTCTAGTGAAAAAACAAAAAAATAATATTGCTTAAATTTTATAATTAGATGATATTTAATTAAAAGATATGATATTATCTCCTTAACCTTTATATATTGAATTTAACAGCAATTCTTAATATTTATATCATTAAATAAATTTTACTGAATTATAAATAGAATTCATGCATTCTAACTAATAAATAAAAGATAAAGTGTAGGAATTATTTTAAGATTATTAAAAAAATGTATTTTCTGTTTAAAGATATCGAAACATAAAAATGAAACAAAAATAATTTAAAAAAATAACTAAAATAAATTTAATAATAAATGATTAATAGTAAGAATTAAAGGAAAATATTTCTGAAGAATACGAAATAGAAATAAATGATTATGAAATAAAATTTAAATGTGAGAATTATTATGGATATGTCAGAGCAATAGAAACTTTTAGTTAGATTTTAAAAAATTTAGGGAGAAATAAAATAAGAAATTAAATAAAATTGAGATTTTAAAAGTTAGTAATTAAAGATAAGAGTAATATATAATATAGGGGAATAATGATAGATTCAGCAAGACATTTTATAAGTGTAAAGAAAATAAAGGAAATAATAAGATAAATGCAATATGCAAAATTGAATGTTTTGCATTTGCATTTAACAGACAGTGAAGGTTTTAGAATAGAAATAAGTGAATCTAAGAATATAAAGAAATAAAAGAGTAAAAAGGTATATAGTCAGAATTAACTAAAGGAAATAATAGAGTTTGCAGATTTAAGAGGAGTAAGAATAATAGGAGAAATAGAAGGACCAGCACATGCTTTAGCTATGGAAAAATTAGTATCAATGGATGACTTTATAATTTGTAAAAATTAAGGTTGTCCTGCTCCTCCATGTGGAGAAATAAATTTATCAAATGATAAAATATATGAACCATTAGAACACATTTATAAAGAAGTAGACTCAATATTTAAGGATAGTTACTTACATATTGGATTTGATGAAGTGAGTTGTTAAAAAGGAAGTAATATGAATAATTATAAGAAAAAATTAATGTCTTTTATAAAGGATAATAAGAGAATTATGAGATGGGTGAATAGTGGATCATAATTGGAAGTGATTTAAGGAAGAGAAGTGTTGTAATATTGGGGAAGTGGATAAGGGTTTAGAGGTTTTTATAATGAAGTGAATAGCATTAATGGCAATGATTGGAAGGTAGTATTTAGTGCTTATGATTAGCTTTATCTTGATTGTGGACTCAACAATATTTACGGAAGTGATACTTGGTGTCCTCATAGGACTTGGATGAATATCTAGTAAGTCGATTATCAAGGTATGCTCACTGAATTTAAGAATTTAATTGGCTTTGAAGCTACTTTATTTGGAGAAATCATTAATGATTTTAATATTTAAACTACCTTATTTCCTAGGGCATTTGTTATGGCTAATATGATTTGGAATACTTAGGTTAAAAGTCACAATTATTTTTAAAATCATTAGTTTCTCAATAATCTTATTATTGAAAGGGGACTTCCTACTGCTCCATTAACTAGTTGCTTTTATGAAAATTATAATCAGAATAGACTTTGATATAATTGATATTATTCATACTTTAATTTTATGTTATAATGAAAATTATTTTTTAATAATATTAATGCTAATTTTAATAATAATAATTATAATTAAAATAATATATAAATAATCATATGTTTTTATTACATGATTTGAAGATTATTTTTTTATTAGTTTTCTTTAAATGTAATCGTTTTAGTTTAATTATGAAAATTTGGATTATTGCTATTATTGAAATTTGTATAAATATTTTATATATTTTATAGTTTTCTTGTTTAAATATTTCAATATATTGATTTAATAATTTATTAGGATTTAATTCTAAGCCTATTTCATTTTTAATTAGTTTTTTAAATTCTTGTTTTATTAGTATTTTTAGATTATAATGATAATAAAAATGATGATGATAATAATAATGATGATGATAATAATAATGATGATGATAATAATAATAATGATAATAATATTTCATTTTAACTGATTATGTTTGTTCTGAATAGGTACCAACTTGTGATTATTATTAAGCGATTATTGCTATTATTGCTTGAGCTATAAAGTAGACTTTGTTTTGAGCTATTTATTATTGATGGTGTTTTGATAATGCAGTTTAAAGGTAGCTTTAAGATGAGTTTCAATAGGAATATCAAAAGCAGAAGGTTTAACATTTTAATAAGGAGGATTATAAACTCCTGGAATTGCTGTAGTTGAGGATAAATGATGCAAATTCAATGCTAATTATTCAAACTCACTTCTTGCTACTAATTCTCTCCTTTTTTCTTCTTCTTCTAATTCTTTTTTTTGATTTTCATTTAGTTCTTTTATGAATTCTTCATTTTTTTACTTTATTCTGTTTAGTTCTCTTTTACGAACTTAAAAATCATGAACATATTTTCTGTGATAAAACCCACGAAAACTATAGTATTATTTATTATTATTTTTATTTATTATTATTTATTATTATTTATTCTCTATTTTTTTATATATCTTTATTACACTTTTTAAATTGCAATTATTTAGTTTGAAAAATACTAAATATTCTGTTTTTCATTTTTTTATTGTAGTTTCTTTTATAACTGTTGTTTTTAATAATAAATTTTATAAAAATTTTTAATAATTGCAACAGAATTTAAAATTGATAATCTTATTTTGATTTATCTAGTCATTTTAAAACATCTTTAAATTTTAAGTGCTGCTTATTATTAATATTTGTCATACTTTTCATTTTCTCTTACTTAAAAATAAAACTCTTCTATAACTGATTCTTATCTAGACTTAATTTCCTTAAGAAATATAGACATATATAAGTTATAAATATTAATTATTATAAATATAATATATCGTTAAATATATTTTAAATTCAAATAATCAAAACATTTATCTTAGTACATAAAAATATTTTCCTAAAATATAAATAAACTCATTTATTCTACTGAAACTAAAGTTTTTTATATGTAAATATTTGCTAGTCATAATTTGAATGAAATCATTTTATGTTTTTAAATTATAAGTAAGTTTAAAACAATCAGACCAATTAAAACCTTAATAAAAATAAAAT
>Ga0315908_10001730_pt1 | contig 16263 bp, 7 predicted proteins | sample LakEriMetagenome_12_FD_203520 | JGI IMG/M metagenome (GOLD analysis project Ga0315908, IMG submission 203520) | Freshwater fungal communities from buoy surface, Lake Erie, Ohio, United States - Buoy 4 MA124 | ecosystem: Environmental > Aquatic > Freshwater > Lake > Lake biofilm | place: USA... | reverse complement strand
AAGATTAAAACTAATCAATTAATGTATTCAAAGATGAAATAAATAATTTTTACAAAAAAACTGATTTTATAGAATAAAAAAACCAGTTAGATTTAATAAATCAAATAATAAAAATCTGCAATTTTAATCAAAATTAATTAGAAAACTTTTAAAATTTAATAAATTAACATAATTTATAAATTAATTAGATAATCCTGGACTTTAAGAAAGATAACAATGAAAAAAATTTGAAATAATAATTAAAAAATATATTAGAATAAGATTTTAATATTTAACAAAATTATGTACAGCAAATGAGTCCAGTTAGTAAAAAAAAGATAAGTAAACTATTTAACTTCAAATACTTGATTTAAAATTTATAATAATAAAAGATCATATCTCAGAAATAAATGAAGATATTTGATCATCTTTATTTGCAAGAAAATATTAGCATTTTATCAGCTTACGAAGTTTATTTATTTAATCAAGACATGAACGAATTTACAGACACTTTAACCATGATAGAAAAAATAAGTTTCTTTGAAATGAATTTAGAGCAAAAAGAATCATTGGATGATTGTGATAAAGTGGATAAAAAGATAGAAAAATAATAACATATTTTATACATTTTCAAAGACTATTTGACATCCGATCAAAGAAACTCGCTTGAATAGTTGATCAAAGCTGGTGATATTACTTTATTGAATTTGATTAAGAATTATTCAAGTGATAAGAAGTAAGAATTCTTGTCTTAAGTTATTTAGTATTATTTTTCCACAAATTAGAAGGTTAAAGATGCACATTAAAAGGTAATGATGGAGAAGAATGATAAAAATAATTAAAAAATTAATATTTTGTAGAGTTTTTATAATGGAAAGTTCTTTAAGAATGTTAGGGATTTTTAAATTCTACTTGATATGTTGAATCACAATCATCATCTTATATAAAGTGTCTTTTAAATTTATGACTACAATAAGGATAAGTATGAGTTTGTTGAAAATATTGAGTTTATTTATTCTTATTAATTTTAAAAAAATGTTTTAATGGCTTTTTTAGACTCTCATTTCATTTCTAATCTTGTATTTTTATAAACTTTATTATTTTATAGAATGTTTAAGTCTTATTGTAAAATAATAAATTAAAAAGTATTCTCAAATTATATTAGATAATGAATGATAAAGATGAATTAAATGAAAATTTGAAAATATTTTTCTAATAGAAAATTGCTGATGATTTATGAAATTAATTAAATAGATAATTTTTTATAAAAAATATAAGTTAATAAAGAATAAATAATAAAAGTTTAATTAAATTTTAAAGTTATTTCACCACCTACTACTTTCTTCTAAATCTTTATCTTCCTAAATTTTTATTTCAAGTATATTCCTTTTATTGGCTTTATTCTTATGATCAATACTTTTAATCTTGTTTTTTTCAACCCACTCAAAATTGCAATTACGCCAATTTTCTTAAGAGAAGTATAATTATCTAAACATCTATCTTAAATGATTATAATCTGGTTTTTCTTCAAATTATAATTTTTTCACATAATCTATATAGTCAAAAAACTCATCTAAAAAAATAATAAATAATTAAAATAAAAAATGAATAAAAACGAACGAATAAATTTGAATAAATAATAAATAATACTGGGTTATCCCTAACATAATACATCAATCTAAGTATTCATTTTGATGTTCTTGATTTTTTCATACTTTTCAAACAAACTTTGAGCATGCAATCCTTACCATGGTAACTTTTTTTTCAAGAAGTATAATAAAATGTATCCTATTGATTCTAAATCATCTCTTCTACTCATTTCTATTCCCAAATGACTGTTTATGCTTGCATATCTTGCATTTCCAGTCAGAGATTTGTCATTTGTTTTAGGAATGTGGATGCCTGTTACCTTTTAATAATAATTATTTATTCTAATTATTTTAAATAATATTAATTATAATGATAATATGATAATATTAAAATATGATTATGATAAGATAATATGATAGTATGATAATACGATAATAATGTGGATATATGAAAAATTACTTGATCGAAAAAGAACTTACTAATTCCATAATCAATAATATAAATTTAACTAGCCCTTTAACCGTGTCCAATACAAAAATTCTCAGGTTTGACATCCCTATGAATAATTCCTCTATTATGTAAATGTTCAATTCTTTAAATCATTTAATCAGCAATCAACAAGACAGTTTTTATTAAGAAACTTCTCTCACAAAAGTTAAACAGACTTTCTAAATTAGGTCCCAATAACTCTGTTACTAATACATTATAATCTCCATCTACTCCAAACCAATACATCTTAGGAATTCCTAATGCTTCTTGCAATCAAGAATAATATTTGGATTCTTGTCTTAATCTTAAATCTAAAGTGGATTTTAATTCCAATTTTATTGAAACTGGCTAAAGGGATTCGATGTTCTCTCCTTCATAAATATCTGAGAATGTTCCAATTCCCATTTAACGGGTTATTCGATATACTTTCCCTACTATTATCTCGTTTTCTTTCTTTTTGTAAGCGTTTAGATTGTCCAGGTCTTCTTTTTTCATCGCTTTTATTTTATTATAATTTTAATTATATTCATACTTTTTATAATTATTATTTTATGTTTTTATATATTGTTATTTTATATTATTTTTATGATTAAAAAGGTCATTCAAAGATCTATTAGATTAAACAATAAAATTGATATTAATGTTAGCAATTCTTTTATTACTCATAAAATGATAATGAATAGCAAAGAATTACAAGAATAAGTAAAATAAAACGAAGAAAAATTCAACAAATTTTTTGATAGATTTCATGTAATATTAAATATAAATAAGAAAGAAAGAAAACAATGAAAAAGTAGAAAGATAATTATCTTTAGATGAAAAAGATAGATTAGATTTTATAATAGAAACAATTTTTATAATGAATGAAGATGAAAAAAAATACTTTAGATTTTTAGTTTTCGAGAAGTTTAATAACATAATGGGATTGGATATAATGTCGTTGAAATTTAATTTACCAATATTTTCAGAAGTTCTCATGTCTTCACCTCCAGATTTTGTGAACAATAATTGGTAAGAACAAATTTAACAATTACAAAATGGAGAAAAAATTCAAGGCAGATCTTTTATGGATATATTCGAAATGAAGATTGGTTCATAGAAAAAAGGAGAATTAAATAATAAGAATGACAAACTGGAGGAAAGGTAATATAAATAATAATATAATTACAACATAATAATGATAATATGATAATAATATAATGTTAATTAAATAATAATAAATATGAGAATGAATGAAATAATGTATATTTGTAATAATAAGTAAGGAAGAGAAGAAAGAGGAAGTGAAAGTAGTTAAGACTAATTTTGACGTAGAACTGGTGAGCATCGATGCTGCTTAAAAGATTAAAATAATTAAAGAAGTGAGGACTTTATGTAATTTGGGATTGAAGGAAGCGAAGGATATGGTGGAAAAGTTGCCTAGTGTCTTGGCTAAGTAGGCTATAATGGAAGATGTTGAGAAGATTCAGAATGTCCTTTTACCATTGGGATGTGTATTTAATCTTAAGTGATCAACATCTTATTTTATTATTATCTTATATTATATCCTACTCATATTATCATAATATAAACTTATATATTTTAATAAAATAAAAATTAAATTTTAAATATGATATTATATAAATTTTAATTTATTTAAGGTAATTGAAAATATTTAAAAATTATTAAATTTAATTAATATTTTATTTAAATTAAGTTATTTATGATAAATTAAAGTCAAATTCAAATTTTGAGATATATATATATAAAATTATTAATAAATATTTTTCCTTTTTTTATGAATTTGGCTATATAAAAATGAATATGTATATTAAATATTATTATAACATTAAATAATAACATCTTAAATAAATTTGAATATAAAATGGTTTTTCAATGCATATTAAACAATCATGAAATTGAAACTGATGAAGAAACTATAACAATAAATGATTTCTCAAATTAAGTCTATGCTAATAAATGAATCTTCAATTATGACCAGATTTTAAAAAACCCATCCCCTCTTTAAATCTTCGATTATTGGCTTAAATAAATGCAAATATAATTTATAAAGAAATAGAGAGACAGCTAACTAATAATAATAAGCAATAACAATAAAAACATTTTATCTAGAGACAATTTAACAGAAATGAATGTTTTAGATTTGCTAATAGAGGATTTGTTATCTCAAAAGGAAAATGAACAGAAAATAAGTATTGCTATAATGGAAAGTAAAGATTAATAGATAATAGATTGTTTATAAAATAGAGTGGTATTTTAGCTTAATTAGTTAACTTATTTGACATTAACTAATTTGGCAATGTTTAAAAGTTTGAAATGTCCAAAAAATGATTTTATCATTTATTTGGTTATTAAAAGTTAATAATAAATGTGTACACTTTAGATTGGGTTTTCTAGCCATTAAAATTTTAATATACATAATCATTTTATCACTTTTTATACAACTAAAAATAATATTTATTTTCAGTATATTAATAATCTTAACAATTTTAATTTTTAGATTAATTATTAATAGCTTGTATTTATGCATATTATATAAATGAAGTTTTAATTTCATATTTTTATTGATCTTAATAATCATGTTGATGTTTTATAATATATTGCTTAAAATAAACTCAAAATCAGCAAATATAGAAAAAAGTATAAAACTTTTAGTTAATCTAATGATAGTTTGTAAAATCACATCAATTAGTTAGAAAAATCTATTTAATAATTGTAAAATTAAGATAATATAAATTAATAAGATATTATCCAAAAAAACTAAAAATTAGCATAATTAAATGATAAATTATAAAAAATAGAAGTGATCATGCAAAATAATTAAGAGAATTTCAAAATAAAAGAAATGAAATTATAGTTAAATGATAAAGAAATAGAATTGGGTAAAAAAGAAGCTATGATAAAGAATAATAATCAATAATTAAAAATATACAAATTAAAAATATAGTAATTAGAAGAATTAGAAAAAGAAGTAAAATAATACAAAGAGGAAAAAGAAATAATGAAAAAGAAATAAACTAAATAATAATAAATATAAAAAGAAGATAAATAAAGTATAGAAGAATTACGTAAAATAATAGTTGATCATTAGATTAAAATAGAAGAAATGCATTATGAAAGTGAAAAGACAAAGAAAGAGAACGAGCAACGAATGTAAAATTAAGAAGAGAACATGAAGGAATAATAATAATTAGTTAAGTAATAAATGGAGAATCAATTATGAGATTACATAGATTTACAGATGTAAGTGGAAAAAATAATGGAAAGTATAGGATAGAAGAATGAAGAATTAATGGTAAAAGAATAAGAAATTAAGTAATTAAAGGAAACATTAGAAGGAGTTTCGCAGGAATTGTAATAAGTTATAGAGGGAAAGAGCCAGTTAGAACAGTAAATTTAATTTATGGAGGACTCATTAATATTAATGTGATTATAATAATATTGCATAATATTATATGATTATAATAATGTAAAATGATTATAATAATATTATAATATAATTTATTATATATAGTTTGATATAATATTATGTGTCATTTTTAGTTGATAGTCTTGTCTATTTTCATACAAGTGTCGTCTAATAATTTTAATAGAACTTCTTGACTGTATTATCTTTCTTTTCTTTCTTTTTCCAATTAATCCATCAGTTTTCCTTTATGCTCTTCCACCATTTCAACCAGTTTCCTCTCTGTTGCAACTCTTATCTAATCATATTATTATTTTATCATATTATTATAATATCAAATTATCATATTATTATATTATTATGTTTTAATATTATATAATATTTTTATATTATCATCATATAATTATATTATTATTACCTCTTCTTCCTCCTGAACATTATTAACAAATCCTTCTAATTGTTTAAATATTAATTCTATGAGAATCTACTGATTTTTCTCTCTAATTTTAACTTCATTTTCCAATTCAACTTTGCTATTTTATACAACTCTCTGTAATTTCTTTATAATCTCTTTATGATATTTTTATTTATTTTAATCATCTTCTAACTTGGTTGCTTAAGAACTTTATTCATTTTTCTATAATTATTGTTAAACCATTAAATGAGATGTTTAAATGTCATTTTTTACTTATTATATATCTCTTTCTAATTCTTTTTTAATATTTTCTAAATACTTAACATTATTCTAATCATTTTTTATTCTTCTTTATTCTTCTTAATTTATTTCATCGTATAGTCATATTATTTATTATTAAATTATCTTAGTTTTATTACTTTTTAATTCTTATTCTAATTGATTATCTAATAATATTATTTATTCATTTATTGATTGATTTGTAATTAAATTTTGTTTTTAATGTTTGGAATCTATTATATTCCATTTCATATTTAATTTTCTCATTTTTTAAATTGAATCTCCATGATACCTACTTATTTATTCTTAATTTATAGTTTAACTAACTTTTAATGGACTCTTATAAGTTGAATACATTTAAAAATTAAATAATTAAATAAATATATAATATAAAAAATAAACTTATATTTATCATATTTTTTCGTTATTTTAGATTTATTAAATTTTATTTTGTCTATAATCTCTATCTCTTGGCAATTTTTAATTAGTCTATAAATTTTTAAAGAATTCCTTTTCATTATATTTTTTCAATTTACTAGTAGGCTAATTTTTAGCGATAAAATTTAATATTTATTCTGATTTTCCCCAATTTTTTTCTCTTATTAAATCTTAATTAAATTTATCTAAAATATTAGGCTCAAAATATTTTTCTTCTTTGCTTATTTTTGGAAACAAAGCTTGATAATTAATATTATTTTGAATAGCTACCTTTTTTTATTTATGAAATACTTTTTAACTCATTTTGATTAACTTCTTCATCTTATTCAGATAATAAATAATTAATATTTAAATTATTATTTTTCTTTATTATTGAAATATTTGATTTTGAAAATTTATTATTTAATTTTTTTGTACTCTTATCTGATTTATCTTTAATATTAAAATTATTTTTAATTTTAAATTTTTAATATATATTATTTTTATATATTTTATTCTTAATTATAACATTACTGTTTATTACTTGTAATTTTCTTTTTGTTTAGTTTAATTAAAGTATTATCAAATTAATTTTAAGAACTATTATTGTCTATGTTTGATAATAAATTTTTATTTTTTGAAAAATAATCACTATTATCAGATTAATCTTAAGAATTGTTTTCTTATATTTTTTTTAATTTTTTTTTAAAATTAATATCTTCATTAAAATTACTAGTATTATAATAATTACTAAGATTTTTAATATTATTATTGCTATCATTTGAATTTTTATTATTTAAGTTATTGTAGGATAAAATCTTTTGATTTGAATAATCATCATTAATCTAAGCTCTAAAATAATTACCAATTTTCATTAATTTATTAAATTCGTTTCAAGAAAATCTAATATTTTTAAAACTCATCATACTTTCATTGAGGTTTATATTTGGTTCGCTGTTATTATTATTTTCATAATTTTAATTAGATTTTTATTTCTAAAAATTTAGTTTAATTAGTTTCTATTAATAAAATTATTATTTGTTTTAATTAAATTATTAATTTGCTTCTTATGAACTTTAATTTAATAATTATTTCAAAGATTCTAAATCTATTTTTTTCTTATTTTTATTAACCTGAATTCCTTATGAAAAAGTGCACCCCATATTTAACTCAATTTTATCTAACAAACATTACATTTATTCAGAAATAGTTAACTACTTTATTTTATTATTATTTATATTTTTATCAATATTTGTTTAATTATTAGAAATATTTTTATTGTTATTTAATTGTTCATCAGTTAATTAATTTGTTATTTCTTTATGATATGTTACTTACTTAATGTCATTTATTTTGCTTTGATTTTATCTCTATTAACTGATGTTCATAATTTCTTGTTAATTTTTTACTTAATATTTAATTTTTTGATAAGTTTAGGGTAATTTATCGAATTTTAAGTTTTAAATATTTAAAATTTGACCCTCATGATCATATATAAATTTCTATTTATTTTATTTTTATTTTAGTTTATTATTTTATTATTATAAAAATTTCTCTTTTTCATGTTCAATTTATTAATGTTTATAATTTTACTCTTATAATTTTTATTATTATAATTATTTTTTAATTCTAAGATTTTCTTATATTTAATCTTATTCAATATTTTCATCTATATCATCCTTTTTATATAATTAAAATAGATTTTTATCGACTACTTTTTCATTTTATTTTAAGTTTTAGGAAGGATTTTTTTATAATTATAATTTACTTATAGATTAAATTGCTTTATCATTTTTTTTAATTTTATTAACTTATTAATTTTAACAATCATTAATTCTTATTTTAATAAGTAAATTAATATCAATAATAGGTTCTGAATAAATATTTTTTCGTTACCAAGAATCTTTATGAAGTATTTATGGTTCTTAGTCTTCATTTGAAAATATATAATTGACAGAATTTTTTGAATAAATTTTATATGAATAAAAGTGAATAATTATTAAAGATGCAATTAATCTAATAGAAAATGTATTAATGGTAATAGGAATCATGATTTACATTTAATTATTGTATAATTAGTTTTAACAATTAATAATTAATTATTTAAGGATTTTATGAACTTCTTCTTCTGAATAAAAATTAGCATTATTAATTTTTTAATGAGTATTATCTAATTAATTAAGAAAATCAAAATGACTAATGTTATTTATAAGTTAAAAAATATCTTATTATTATGAATCTTCACTATTTTATAGTGATTTGATACTTTAATTATGATAATTTTCCATAATTATTTAAATAATATAAAAATTAACAAATATAATATATTATTAATGAAATAAGTGAGTTTGTTATAGAATTGTATAGGTTTAACCAAAAACAGAACTTTATAGTTTATGAATTTTAAATAACAATTAGTGAATAGAAATACTTAAAAATTTAGTAATGATTATTATTTAAATAACAATAATAGTTTTCAATACTAAAAATAAATTGATGTTTATTAATTACCTCCTCTTTACATAGAAAAGCAAGAAGAAGCTTAAGGAAAAATGAAAGACGTATAAACTTTGATAATCCAAATAGAAAAGATAATAGAACAATAAAACTAATATGGAAGAAACAATAAATAATTAAACATTAGATTAGAAATGCTAATGGATTAATCAATGAAAGTAATAAATATTAATAAAATATAAATAGATTTTAAGTGAAGTTGATATGATATTAAGTGAAATAGAGTAAATGAGAGTTGAGAAAACGGATGATTATAAAGTACAATAGAATATTTGCAAAGGATTAGCAATTTAATTATCAGAATGGACAAAGAGATTGAGTGGGTATTAATAGAGATAATATTAAGATTTATAGTAATAGAAGGTAAATGAGAGTATGATATAACAGAGTTTTTATGGATAGTAGTAAGGTTATTAAGGGTTAGATAGGGAAATTTAGAGGGAGAGGGAAGTCGAAATCAATTGAATTTTAGAATAAATGTAGACACTTAATTAGTTGTTTAAATAAATGAGTAGGTTAGTTATTGAGTAGGGTAATTATCATAAATTTATAAATACATTCATAATTTAATACATAAATATATAATTATCATGTAATTACACTATAATAACTCTAGTATAAAAGTATAATATTATAATTTATTTTAATATAAAATAAGGGACACTGTTGGACAGAATTGACTTCAATATGGACAAAGCGATGGAGGGTATAGTTTTAGGGAAGAAATAATTAATAAAAGCATTGGAGAATTAGAAATCATCAAAGGCTTCCAAATGTATTTTTGTTCTTTTACTGATCAATTTATCATTCCTGTTGATAATAATTTTAAAGTACACTCTATTTAACAATAATACAAAAAAGTGATTATCTTATATATGTATATTTAATTTATTATAATTATTTCATACCAAAATCATTAATAATAATGAAATCACGCTGAATATACAGGAAATCATAAAGCAAATTAGGTATGATACTTAATAGTTAACTAAGAAAAAAGGAACTAAGTTGGATAGACCGAAGGATGTAAATACAAAGCTATACAATTAAGTGCCAATTCTAATATTATTATAAAAAATTGAATAATAAATATAATATTAATATAAAAAATATTATAAGAACATGAAATTATTAATAAATAAATATAATAAAAATATAAAAAAATAATAAAAATAAAATAAATTTATTATAAATATGAGAAATATAATATGAACATAAATAAATACTTAGATCCAAATAATTTAGCAACAAATGCAGGAAAACATGAAAAATAAAATCCCATACAAATAAAACTAAGAATAACATAAAGAGCAAATAGAATTCTACTAAATGTAATAAAATAAAAAGAAGCAGATAGTATAATTTAAAGAGTGACAACAAAATAAAAAACTAATTTGAATCTGGTCTTCTCCATGATTAAGGCTAACAAAAATCTCATGATTCCATTGAGAGTGGCTGCAATTAAACCGACACTGTTCAAGAAACGGTCATCGTTCAAATTTGGCTTTAAGATGCCAATGCTTTTGTATTGCGAAATTACGAACATTCCATTCATCATCACTAGCAATCCAATTAAAATTATTATTTGGAATTTATGACATCTTAGTCCTTCTTTTAATATTGTTACTTATATTACTTATTCTACTTTTTCTTATTTTTATACTTCATTTTTATTCAATATTTATTAAGTTTTTTTTATTTTTTATTGATTTTCAATTTTTTATTAATCTTGATTTGATAATTTTTTTTATTTATTTTATTTTAAATTAATTATTTCATTTTCTTTAAATTCATATATTTTATCTATATTATTTTCTTTTATAGCAATGTATTATTCTTTTTCATTTATTCTTTAAAAAGCTTTTAGTTAATCTTAATTTGGATCTTTAACTAAAATAATTCCTATTGTTAATAAAGTAAAAAAGTAAATAAAAGTTATTCTAAACATAAAAGGAACTCAATTAGCTATAGATGCTTCATAATATTATTATTATTAATAAGTTTTTGTCATTTTGAAGTTATTAGGATTTATTATTCTTTGTGCTATAATAGTTAAAAATAGTGTTCCAAAACCATAACCAGCTATTATAATACCTGTAGTATAACCTATAAAATATAATTCAACGTAATTATTATATTATGATTAGAATATAATTATCATTATTAAAATATTAATATAATCATGATTATTATAATAAAAATAATATAAATGTATAATTATAATAATATAATGATTGTGATAATTATAAAGATAAAAGTAATAATTGTATTTAAATAATTATAATAATACCTTTTTTGATAGGATATTTGAATGCTGTATTGATAGGTACTAAATACATAATACCACTAGTAACTCCAAATCCAACAACATAAATAGATGCAAAAATCAAATAATTAGTGATAAAGGAAAGCGAAAGTATAGAGCAACATAAAATAATTGAAAAGATAATAAGGATAAATTTAGGATTGTATTTCTAATTAATCCTGATTCCTATAAAGCTAGAAGCAGTAAAAATAACAAGCAGGAAGGGAAAAAGATTTGCCACATTTTTATTAATAGCTAATGAGTCAAATTATACCAAAAAAGAAGATATGTAAATAGAGATTAAGCCCCAAGAATATATTGTACCGAAAACTAAATGAAGACAAGTTCCACCTATAATTGTCAGCCAACCTTGTATTTTAAGTCTCTTTATTTTCAATTCATCTTCTTTTTACTCCATTTATTGTTATTATTATATTTATTCTAAGTTTATTACCATATTTAATCTAATTATTTACTAATATTATTATATAGAAATATATTGACATCAAATGTATTCCTTGAACTGAAACTAGTTTTATTATTAGTAGCCTAGTAAATACGGATAAACATACTTAATAATAATTAATAAATACTTAAAAATTTGATTAAATTGCTATGATTTCTCCACAACTCAAATTTATAGTTTGCGTTTCTTGTCTACCTTCGAAAACATTCTGAATTTTTATTGAACATTAATTATCTTCATAAAAATTTCCATGAACTTCAAATTTTCTATCTACTTCTTTTTTAGTAGAATAATCTAAAATCATTTTTTATTTAGAAAAAGGATCAAACAATAAAAAATCCATTATTGTGTCTACTCGCATGTTAAAAAAAACTTCGCTTTCTTTTATTTTAACATCATCAAAAGATAACCAATCTTTATTTATTCTTGCTTTTATTTCTTTTTACTGACTTTCCTTATCATTATTATTATGTAAATATTACATCAAACAATTTAAATATACTTATTTATATTGATCCTTGTTATTTTAAATACTCATTTTCTGGTTGATTTTAGCTGATTGCTTTTTTTGCCTGTAATGGATATAGTTACAATCCTTTATCTTATTTAATGAACTCCATTTTTTTCAAATTTAGAAATAGTGTTTTTTTATTCATTTAAATATAATTGATATATATAAAAATATTATATATTAAACTATCAATTTATACTATTTCATTATCATTTTTTATCAATATTTAATTTATGGTATTGGTAAATAACAGGTTCATATTAAACAGCTTTATTTTATTCTTCTTTTTTTAATTTAAGTCTTTTTTATTACTTCTATAATATAAATTCATTTTAAATTTATTGATAAATTTTTTATTATTCTTATTATTTTTTTAATTATTTAATATCTTTATATTCAATCTTATTATTGTCTTTTTTTTTATCTAAAACATTTTGATTCATATTTTTTTAATTATTTAAATAGGTATCGTTGCTTGTATTATTAGTTTATAAACTTTGTTTATACTATTAATTATCCAACTAAAAATTGTTTTTCTTTAATCGTTATTTTTAATTATCATTTTAATTCTCAGTCATATTTTTTTTTGCATTAATACTATTTGTATTATTTTTATTTTATTATTACTATTATTATTTCTATAATTAGTTAAATTATTATTAATAAAATTTTTATTTTTCTTAAGCTTTTAATCTTCTAGTATTTGGTTAATAAGACATAAACGCAAAATCACCTTAAAACCAGCTTTTGATACTATCAAAAAAATTCAACAAATTATATTATTTCTATTATTAATTTCTTTATTTTTATTATTAATTAAGTGATTATTTTTATGTTTAATTCTTTTTTTACTAATTTATTAACAACTTTTATTAATTTTAATCTTTAGAACTCAATTTTTTTAATTATTAATTAGTTTCTGTTTTATTTGTTTTTTTTGTTTAATTAAATAATAATTTTTTTTATTAATTATCTGAGTAACTTATTTTTTTACTATTTTATTTAAATGAAGTTAAATTAAATTTTTAATTATATTATGAATTAGATTTGAATCTTAAGTTCTGCTGATTTAGTTATAAATTATTATTAATTGATTTTTTTGTATTATTTTTATTTATAGATGTAAAATTAGGATAAAAATACTCAGAAGTTAAATTACGTCTTTTTAAATTTTAATTGTACTAAAGAATCTATATTTGTATAGTGTAGATTATCAAAGAATAAAATAAATAAATACCTTATAACTTCATCTTTTATATAAATTTTAATTAAAATTAATAATAATTTTTATTAATATAGAATGAAAAATTATTTTTAATTAATATTTTAAATAAATAAAAAATCAAATATTGCAATTATTTTAAAAAACACTATGAATATTTTCTTATAATTTAATTTAAAGACTTGAAATTAAATTTATTTACTATTCTTTTAATATTTAATTTTACATCTTTAATTATTTCACTATATCTTCTCTGTCTGATATCATTTTAATATTCTAATCTTTAATTTCGATTAAATGTTAAACATTATCTTAGTGTAAAATTTCTATTTCATTAATTTTTCTCTCTTAATCTTCAATTATTGTATTAAATCTTTAATTTTGGTCGTTAATAGATTATTTAATGAAACATATATCATTTTCTTTTTATTTAATTTAATTCTTTATTAGTTTTTATTCTTTTTTCTCTTGTAACATTTTATTTTAAATATTATCAGATTCTTATTTGAAATGTATTAATAATTATTCTCTTTCATGAAGTTCTATATTATTTTTATTAAAATTATCATTTATTTAAAATTCAATCTCATTTATATCTTGAATTAGTTTTTCTTTTATTCTTTTTAACAAATTTAGTTTACTTTAAAATTATTGATCATCAATTTGTTAGTCAATTATACTTTGATATTTTTTATCATAATTTTAATTTTCTATCTAATTTTATCTTTCTTTTTCTATATATCCCTTATATTCCTCTATTCTCATTATACATTCTTGTCTTTTTTATTCTAAATCATTAATTATAGAAATAAATAGTTGTTGTCTGTTTTTTAATAATTATTAATTCTCATAATCTTTTTATTATAATTCTCTTTTTTATGTTATTTGCAAATCAGTTATTTCTACTTCTTTATTTTTAACTATATTTTAATAATTGTCTTTTAATTTTTCAATTTCTTATTTAAATATATTTATTTTTTCTAATAAAATTTCTTTTTATAATTTTTTTAATTAATTTTCTTATTCTATATCTCAATTTAATAATTCAACTCTAAATATTTCTTTTTCTTTTTCTTTAATATTTGATTTTATATTATTTAATTCTAATTTTAATTAAGAAATAACTGATGAATTATAAATGTTAACTTATTTTACTTAATTATATTCGTCATCAATATTTTAAATCATTATCTTTTTTTATTTCTCTTATTCTTTAAAATAATATTTATATATTTAAGCTTGCAATTCTTAATTTATTTAATTTCCTACAACTTTTAATTCTTTTAAAATTTAATTCTATTTACAAATCTAAAATATTTATTCTATATCATCTTAATTAAACTTATTCCAAGATATATCTAAATATTCTAAATTTTAACTATTTATAATGTCTTTAATAATTTATAAATTATTTGAATTTAAACCATTATTTTTAAGATTTAACTCTTTCATATTAAGATTATTATTTTTTATTTAATCGCTTAAAGTTTTTAATCCATTGTTTGAAAAATTATTACTATCTTCATTATAAAAATCTCCTACTTTATTAAACTATAAATCTAAATGAAAAATATTTGAATTTAGATTATTATCAAATAGTTCATGTAGACCTTAACTATATATATTGTTATTTTTCAAACTCAAATAAGATATTTAAAGATTTTAAGAAATAAATTAATTTAATTGTTTCATATTTTGGTCTCCTAATATTAAATCTTCTAAATTTAAGGAAATTCCATTATTTTAAATATACTAATTAAAATTAATCATTTAATTTAACTTATAAAATATATCCAGATAATATTAATAATATAATATAACTTATGTTTAAAGAAACCTTTTAATCAGGTTTCCTTTCGATTTTGTACTCGATAGGAAGCAAGCCATTACAGATTTGGGACAAATAAGTGAGAAATGGACATGTAAAAAGAATAACTGATCAAGACATACAGTCAAGTGTATTAGAAATAATGGGAACTAATGTAACAACTACTTTCTTAACAGCTCCTTTGGATCCTTAGAAAACATTAGGAATAAAATTACCATTTTTAGTTATGATTATCAAGAATCTTAAAAAATACTTTACTTTTGAAGTATAAGTGTTAGATGATAAGAATATTAGGAGAAGATTTAGAGCTAGTAATTATTAATCAACTACTAGAGTAAAACCATTTATATGTACTATGCCTATGAGATTAGATGAAGGGTGGAATTAAATTTAGTTTAATTTGAGTGATTTTACTAGAAGAGCTTATGGTACTAATTATATTGAAACATTGAGGGTTTAAATACATGCCAATTGTAGAATCAGAAGAATTTATTTCAGTGATAGGTTATATAGTGAAGATGAGTTACCACCTGAGTTCAAATTATTCTTGCCTATCTAAAAATAAGCATAATGATTTCATTATAATTTATATTTTTAAATTAATTAAATTTATTTTAAATTAAAAATAAAATATTGATTTTAAAAAATAATTATATATAAAAATTTATTATAAGTATATATATTTATAATATAATAATGAAAATTTAATATAAATAATAATATTATTATTTAAAGAATAAAAATTTCTAATAATTAAAATTAATATAAATTAAAAGAAAAAAAATTTATTAAAAATAATTTAATAAAAAATAAAAAAATTAAAATAAAATTTTTGGGGT
>Ga0315908_10001729_pt1 | contig 16264 bp, 14 predicted proteins | sample LakEriMetagenome_12_FD_203520 | JGI IMG/M metagenome (GOLD analysis project Ga0315908, IMG submission 203520) | Freshwater fungal communities from buoy surface, Lake Erie, Ohio, United States - Buoy 4 MA124 | ecosystem: Environmental > Aquatic > Freshwater > Lake > Lake biofilm | place: USA... | reverse complement strand
TATATTTACCTGATAGAAGGATTAATACGCTTCCTAATTGAATTGACTTTCTCAATTATTATTTATTCTTCTTAATCACTCTCTTTCTGGCAAAGTGAACGGGTTCATCATCAGCCTTGTACCATTTGCTAATTCTAGTGCTGGGTTATTTTGCCATTTAATATTATCTATATAATAATAGTTTATAAAACAGATATCTTCTTTTTTATATTTACCTTCACAATCCCTCATTTATAACATTCTTTATCTTCTTCTTCATAATTGCAGGGGTAGTGTAGTGGTTATCACGTTTGCTTAACACGCAAAAGGTCGCGGGATCGACCCCCGCCTCTTGTATTTTTATTTTTTAATATTCTTATTTAATTAATAATACTAAGATAATTTATAAATTAATTTAATTATGAACACTACGAAGGATAAAAGAATTTTATATTAAGAAATACTTCAGAATGGATTAGATAGCATCAAAAAACTATTAAATAGTAAAAGAGATAGTGAATTAATAGAATTAATAGAAAAAGGATAAAAGAATCTTGAACAAGATCGTTCTTTACACGGAGATAATTATTTGGATATAGTGAAGAAAGCAGTAGAAAGTGAGAATTGAGCTATAATGGAAGTGAGTTTAATAATGATAGAAAAACTAATTTAATAGGATCTGATTAGAGTATGTAATGACAATGCTATTTGTGACGAGATCTTGTCAATTACTTCTAAGTGTAGTAATGATAATAATGAGAATATGTTGCGATTAGTGTTAAATGTAGTTGTAGTGATGTTTAGTAGTTCACATTTATATCTACACAGACAATCAATAGGAAAAGTATTCAAAATCTTAAACCATATTCAGATAATTTCCAAGAGTGTATTTCAGTAGCAAGTCAAGAAAGTCACTGTCGAAATAACCAAGTATATATATCAACGAATTCAAGATAGTTGCACAATCAATCAGACTACAAATGAAGATAACCAAGGTACTGATTATATTCTTCATAATTATATCAGGAACTCTCTTAATAGCGTTATTGACGAAGCTGAAATATATTCAGCTCGTTTTAATAAACAGACTATTCTTAATCTTGATATTGAAAACATCCCTAATAGGCTAATCCCTATTAATAATACTAACAATAATAATAACAATTCAGAACTAATACATGTTCAGATCCAAAATGAGAACATGGAAATAAGTGGAAAATTTGGGTGGTGCTTTGTTTGTAGAAGATAAGCTAATTTGTATTGCAAAGATACTCGAATCCCATTGTGCTCAGTGGACTGCAAGAAAAGACATATTGATGATCTTGCTTTAATAGATTACAAGTTAAAACAATATTATTTGAGAGAAGAATTATTAAATGATGGAATAGTACTTATGAAAACACTTATCAAACTATCAGTCTAATAGGAATAAAACAAAGATCTATTGAGTTATAATACTAAAAACAAGCAAGTCAGTTTAGAAATTTTATAATTAATCCTCGAAAAGCCTCCTAAATAATTCACCTCTAATAAAGATGTAGTGGCTATTATTTAAAAAGAACTTTATGAATCTGTTCTTTAAAATAGTCTTCATAATGATCAGGCTATTCAAACTCTCTCACTTGAGATTTTCTAAAGTCTTGTCAACAATTTCCACACAGTTCTCAAAACTTAAGTTTTTGGATTTATCACTTAAGTAATTTTCAAAGTCTTAAATAGCAACTGTTCTCATTTTTAATTAAGATAACTTAGTTTATAATTGCTTGCCAATTTTATCAGGAATACTTCTTTGCTTATTGATTTCTTTATTAATTATGATTCTGCTGTCTTGTTAGATAAAACTAATTTAGTTGAATAGATTCTTGACTTGATTGGAAAAATAAGTTAAGGAAAATATTCTAAGCCTGAATACAATATTATCTTATAATAATAGGAATATTAACTTAGAACATCTGCTTTATAAGTGATTGTAGATATGCTTTCTAATATAGATATTTATATTGAATAATAACAAGTAGCTGAAAAATAAAACCATCAATCATAAATAGATGAATCATAAATGTTAATTATCCAAAAAGGCAGAAAAATAAAGGAACAAATAGAAGAATCAATTAGAAAATTCAATTACAAATGTAAGATTGGTATAAAAGTAATGGAAGAATACGAGCTAATCGAGAAAAACAGTCCATAATCTCTAGTAGAATTCATCCTAAAATAATTAGATGTGATAGACAAAGAGAAACTGGGAGATTTCCTAGGTTCAGCTGATGAATTTAACAAGAAATGCTTGGAAATTTTTACCGAAAGCCTGTCATTTAAAAAAATGAACATAGATGAAGCTATGCGTTACTACCTTTCTCTGTTCATGCTGCCAGGTGAAGGACAACAAATTGACCGTATCGTTCTTCAGTTCGGTAACAAATACGCAAAAGATTGTAAGGAATCAAATAAATTCATAAATTCAGGAGATAGTGCTTACAGTCTTTCTTATTTGCTGATTACTTTATAGACATACCTACATAATCCTTAGGTCCCAGCCAAGATGAAATTAAGTGAGTTTGTTAATATGGGTAAAAAACTCAATGATGGAATGGATTTCGATGCCGAATTTATGACTGGTCTATATTACTCTATAGAGAAAGAACCCCTAGCTCTCCACTCATCTGCTTAACATAAAAGGGTCATTGCAGAAGCTCTGTCCACTTCTTATAAGAAAAAGCAAGAGATGTTTATTTAGTAGTCACAATAGATTTACACAAAGTATAAGAGTTATATTGATGATACTGACTATATCCAAGTCAAAGGAATTCTGTATATTCAGTAGTTGATCTAACTTATATGGAGCAATATTCTCGCCACTGTTAGTGTCAGTCTTGAATCAGAGTATTAATAGATTAATATCGAGTTGTCTCTTTAAGGATTCTATTATGCTGTCAAAATACTCGGTGATCTCAATTTAAAGATGGAACAAGAAGCCTTCATGATTGCTTTGGCCAAGTTTACTAATCTGAAGAGTCTAAAGGATATTAAGTTCAAGAACATCAAGAGTGTCTAAACTGTGATCTAGATAGGAATGAAGGTAAATAATGGATTAAAATAATAATGGATTTACATTCTAGAGTGTTTGAGCAGATTGGAATAGATAATTATGATGGTTTAAGTTTAACAAGACATCTTCAATAAGAATAAGAAGTATGCTGATTATTAAGAACTTCAAAATATTGAGAATATCATTAAAAGTATTGATTAATCTTAGATTGATAAAATATTCAATAGGAGTATTTACCTGGACGCAGACAATATAATAGACTTTGTAAATGCTCTTCGACAGATTAGTGAGTAGGAACTAAAACAGAATCGAACATTCTCATTGTAAAAGATGGTAGAAGTTGCAGACTTTAATATGGATAGAGTATAACTTATATGGAACTAAATCTGGAACATCGTTAAAAACCATTTCTGTACTGCTGGAACTCTCTCAAATGGTTAGATTGCTATCTATGCTATTGATAGTCTAAGGCAACTATCTATTAAGTTTCTCACTAAGGATATTAATGATGATTAATCTTATTAAAAAACTTTCCTCACACCATTTGAGAATATCTTCATAGAGTTGAGTTAGGTTAAAGATGATAATACTGTCAAGGAGTTTCTTATGGACTGTTTAAATATGATTGTATAAAAAAATTTCACTAATCTCAAGTCTGGTTGGAAAATCATAATGAATGTTATTAATGTAGCTCTTAATGAGGAAAATCAAAAGATACAAAAAATATCATTTCAAATCTTACAGTCTATTATGTAAAATGATTAGTTGTAATATCTTTTTCATGTTTTAGTTGAAATAATATAAGCTTTAAATAAATTAAGCAAAATTTCTATTGAGGAAATTGCAATTCATTCAATAGACTATTTAAGATTTACGCTCAGATTTTTAGTTTAAAAAATAGAGCAAATAAAATAAAAACAATTTCGTGATTTACCTTAAGAAAATTAAGAGCAGAATGAAAAATAATAAAGTAAGGAATTAGAAGATTATTAAAAAGCATTGGATTCTTTGTGGATTCCAATTTTAAGTTCTTTAACAAGTATGTTCTCTGAAAATAGATACAAAATACAACAGAAGTCATGTGAAGTAATATTTTTGATTTTGAATGAAAACGGCTAGTCATTTGACAAAGAAACATGGAGAATAATTTTTAGAGCTGTTATAAAGAATTTGTTTGATGAAATTCAGTATTTGTTTTAACAATATTTAACTAATTTGAACTAGGAAAACAATTTGGTTCAGAAAATAAAGCAAACTTGTTAAAATGCTTTCAACCAATTGACAGAATTGGTGAAAAACTATTATATTAATATTTAAGAAGTTCTTTGGAGTATATTTGAAATATTTGTGAGTTGCATTCAAAATAAAGATGACTCTTTAGCAAAAATGAGTATGAATTGTTTTAAAAACATAATTTCTCAAAATGGCTAATAATTTAATCAATAGTAATGGTAATTAGTTATAAACACTTTTGAAAACATCTTTAAATTGACTTATCCAAATGTTCTTATAGAATATGACAATTCAAGTTAAGAATAACAGAAAGAAATAAATACGGACAAGTGTGTAACATAGTGTATGGTTCAGTTGTTAAGTATTGAAATTATTAAAGAAATTGGGGAGAAATTTAATAATTCTCTTACAGATTTACAAATTTTATAGTTGCTCAATCTTCTCAAGACTAATTATAATTTCACCTTCAGCTTTAATTAAAATATCAAACTCAGGTATAGACTCTGGATTGATGGATTCATGGGAGGAAAAGAAGGAATGAAGGTTTTACCAGGTACTATTATTATCATTATTATCAATTATCATAAATATTGCCATTATCTTTATTACTATCATTTAAATTTTTATAATAATTATTATCCTATATATTTTTTATATCTATTTATATTAATTATTAATTAAAGGACTGTTAAAATAGGAAAGAGAAGCTTTATCTAGTTATTGTATCATGCTATTTAACGCTTTTTATTTATCAGATAAAAACACAAATAAGAGATAAAAATTTCTATCTGAATTTTTAAAGTATTCTTAATAATTTAATTTTTAGCCAGACAATTGAAATATTTAATAATTTTGTTTAAAATTAAAATGGAATAATAAATTAAAGTAATGATTACTAATAGTTCTCTGAAAAAAATATTGATGACTAAAATACGGATGAAGAGTTACAGAAAATAGCGTTGCATGAACTTTAAAGATAAAGTATCAGGCTTAGACAAATAATTGAAGAAATTCTAGTTCCCAAATTAAATTTAATAGATATTTAAGAAGTAAATCTATATTTGATTATTTTAGATAAGTATATAACTTTATGATTTGATGGATTCTTTAATAGAAACTAACAGCTTTTTTTTTTAAGGAGTAAACTCTTAAAATAATGTTTAATTGATAAGTCAATAGTTCCATTAAGAAATAAAAAATTTCATTATGAAATCCATTAAATTTTAAACATAAAATCGATTATAGTAGTCTAACTGATTATAAATATTATTAAGAAATCTTATAATTATTTAAACTTATTAATCCAATTATATATCTTCAACTTTAATTTCATATATTTTATTTACAAATATTGTTTAATGAATATTTTGAAATCTTATTGTTCTTGTTAAAAAGAAAATGAAAATTAAATATTGAAAGAAGAAAATCAAAGTTTATAAAAATAAAATGATAGATTGAAAGAAGAATACATTATTGAAAATATGCTATTATATGAATAATAAACAAATATAAAATAAAAAATTAAATAGATTTTATATTTTTTTGATAATTATTTTAATAATTCTGTTAAGCATGTAGATTTTCTTAATAAAATATTAATTTAAACCGTATAAAATCCAAATTGTCATAAAGAATTACTAGTCTTGTTAAATAAAGTATAAGATTTAAATTCTTAATCTAAAAAGCATAATTACTTTTTACATAAGGCTGCTTAAATAAAAAATAACAATAAAATAATAGAAATATTAATAGAATAAGGTATTGATATAAACTAAAAAGATTATTTTGGATAAACTCCTTTATATCATTTGATAGGAGATAAAAGTGAATTAGAAATTTTAATATATTTAACAAAAAAAGGCGCTATTTGTAATGTTTAAGACTTCGAAGGTCTAAGCCCTTTACATTTTGCTTCTTAAATATAAAATAATTAAGATATAATTAGATTTTTAATTCTTAATGGAGTAGATATCAATAGCTAAGACAAAAATAACAATTCTCCTTTACATTTTGCTTCAAGAAAACCAAATAACTTTTAAGTTATTAAATATCTGATTTAAAATGGAGCTATTTTGAATCAATAAAATATTTTAGGAAATACTCCTTTGCATTATGCATCGTAATAAGAAAATAATATTAATATTATTTAATTATTAGTAAATAATGGAGCAAATATAAATTCTAGAAATAGTTAATAAATTACACCATTAAATTTTGCTTTATAAATTGATAAGAATCAATAAGTAGTATAATTTCTATTAAATAATGGAGCTGATTTTAATCTAGTAAATAATTAAGATATTAGTTGCTTACATTATCTTTGTTAATTCTAGTGCTATATAAATTAAATAAAGTTTTTAATTATTTAGAAAATTAACCTAAATATTAAAGACAATAAAGGAAATACACCTTTGCATTACGCCGTTAAAAATAAAGATAATTATGAAATTATAAAATTATTGATTGACAATGGAGCGCATGTGAATTTTGAAAATAATAAGAAAGAAACATCTTTACACTTAGCAGTAAAAATTAAAAATAATCAAAAAGTTATTTAATTATTAATTGAAAGAGGGGCAAATTTAATTTCATTGAATAGTTTTTAAGATAATCCATTACATTATGCTGTTTAAATACCTGATAATTTAAAAAATATAAAGTATTTGATTGATAAAAAAATTTAAGTAAATGCAAAAAATGTTTTATAATAAACTCCTTTGCATTTAGCTTTTTAAAGATTTAATAATGAAAAAACAATTTAATTATTAATTTAAAATGGAGCATCAATAAATGAATAAGATGATTAATTAAATAGTATATTACATTATGCTGTAAAATTTTAATAAACTAGCATTTCAATTTTAAAATTATTAATAGAAAAAAATGTTGATATTAATTGTTTAAATAAGGAAAATTAATCACCCATTATTTATGCTTTACAATTTAATAATAATCAAGCTATAGAATATTTAGCTTCTTAATATAAAATTGATATTAATTTTTAACATTATAATAACATCAATATAAAGTATGAAGTTAATAATTAAAAAAATCCAATATTTAAAATATTATTGAAAAATGGCAAAATATTGGGAAATTATAATTAATTAGATATATAAACATAGTTATAATAATACTTTTAATCTTATTATAAAGATAAATATTTTATAGAAGGATTATTATTAATTTATTAAAAATTATAATAATGTTAAAAGAATATATAATTGGAAAATATTTTAAAAATTGAAAATTATTTTATTACATTATTTTAATAAATGAATGCTTTAATTAAAAATGATATTATTTAATCAATTATTATAAAAAATAAATAAAAAGATACTCTATAATAATAAAAAAATACTAATAATTTATTTTAAAATGGAATTTAAACTTTTAAATAAATAGAAATTAAATTGAATTAACATCATATAAATGGAGAAAAATTAATACAATTAATATATTTATTATATAAATAAATTCTAAGTTTATCTGAATAAAAATATTTTTTTGAAAAATTTTTTAAGTAAATCTATGAAAGTCAAAATATTTATAATCTATAAAGTGATTAATCTTAAATTTGATTTATTACTAAATTTATAAATTTGATTTAAGATTATCTTAAATTTGATGAATAAGAATAAAAAATATTAGAGCAGTTTAATAAAATATAATAATCTGAAGAATTTTTATACAAAATATAAATTAATGCACTATCAAATTTATAAGATTATTAAATAAATGATTTGTATAATTTTAATAAATATGCTATTAATAAGTTTAGAGGAGAGATTTAAAATATTTTGATTGATAATTTTAAATAATAAGATTAAGTTTCTTTAATTTTTTAATATTAATAGGCCATTATAGTTAAATTCATAATATAAAAATTTGAATAAAAATTGTATGATTTTTTTATTACTAATGAAGGATTATAAGTGCTTAACAATTAAATCAAATTTGAAGAATTAAACGATAAAAAATAGTTTTTGAAAAACATAATTAATTATGATGAAATTTATGAAAATTTTTATATTTTTGAAGAAAATATTTAAATTTTTTTAAATTAAATAATTCAAAATGAAAATATTATAAAAAAATTAAATAAAATAAAATTAACTTGATAAATTTATATATATAATATTATCATAAATTTAAATAATTTTAATAATCAAATCATTTATTATATTAATATTTATAATTAATTAATAATATAATAAATTATAATATATATAAATAATAAATTAAAATAAGATGCTCCCCTTGAGTAAGTCTGATAATTTATAATACAAAGTGTTAAAACTTCATAAAGAAATAGAAGAATCTGAAGGAATTTTTTCAAAAAATGTATTGATTGGTGGTCCAATAGGATTAATAGTTTTAATGTGGATTTTCGATGTAAACTATGCTTTAAGGCTGTCAATTTCAGTTCTTATGATATCAATAATTACTTTATTTAATGCTTTTAAAGTATTTGTTTGGATAATGAAGAAAGATACAGGAACAAAAGAAATGATAGAAATAGCTGATTGTATAACTGAAGGTAGTGAAGGATATTTTGCAGCATAATATGGCACCATTCAAATGTTAAGCATAATTCTAGCAATTATTATCATGTTTATTTACTATTTTAGGACTGCTTCTGAAGCAACTCCTATTCTTTCCCCTCTATTAATGAGTCTTTTCTAAGGACTAGCTTTCATTATGGGAGCTGCCTGTAGTGCGTTGTCAGGATACGCAGGAATGTAAATATATTTTAAATTAAATAATAATAATAATAAGAATAATAACAATAATAACAAGAATAATAAAAATAATGAGTATATATATTAATAAAAATATAATAATGACAATAAAAATAAAGGTGGGTAAGCGTAAGAGCTAATATCAGAGTGGCAGCAGCAGCTCGTTCCTGCTACAATGACGCTCTTCAAATTGCTTTTAAAGGTGGTTACTTCGCAGCTGCAATCAATGTAGCCTTAGCTCTAATAGGTATATCCTCTCTTTTCATCCTTCTAATAATTTACTTTCAATTCAACAACTAATTTAATTCCTCGATCGATGACTCCATCGAAAAAATTCCATTGCTTTTAGTAGGATTCGGATTCGGAGCTTCTTTTGTTGCTATGTTCTCCCAATTAGGAGGAGGAATCTACACAAAGGCAGCAGATGTTGGAGCAGACCTCATCGGCAAAATCGAAATGAATATCCCTGAAGATGATCCTAGGAATCCTGCTGTCATTGCAGATTTGGTAGGAGATAATGTTGGAGATTGTGCAGGACAAGCTGCAGATGTATTTGAAAGTATTTCTGCAGAAATTATATCGGCTATGATCTTAGGAGCACAGATGACTCATGAAGCACAAATGAGTTCTTAATTGAAAGTCAGTTTTATTATGTTTCCATTTTTGGTGCATTGTCTGGATTTGTTTGCTAGTACTGTTGGAATGTATTTTGTAAGAACCAAGAAGGGTTTGCCTGATATGTGTAATGGCAATGTGGAAGATGCACTTACTATTATGAAGAGAGGATATAATATGGCTATGTTTGTAGGAATAATAGGGTTGTTTATGATATGCTATTTTTGGTTAAATCCTTAAGGATATCCTAGTGCTTATTTCTCATTCTTTTTATGTGGAGTAGTGGGGATAATAGTAAGTTTCTGCTTTGTGGAATTAACTCAGTATTATACTGATTACAATTATGGTCCAGTGCAAAAGATTGTGAGTGGCTCTAAAACTGGAGGAGCTACTAATATAATAGCAGGTTTGAGTGTAGGGATGGAAAGTACTGGGTTGCCAGTGTTGGTCATAGTGGCTGGAGTCTTGACTAGTTTCTATTTGGGAGAGTCAAGTGGAATTACTAATATTAATACTGGTTAGTCTATTGGAGGACTCTTTGGTACTGCTGTTGCTACTATGGGAATGTTCACTACAGGAGTCTTTGTACTTTCTATGAGTGGATTTGGACCTATAGCTGATAATGCAGGAGGTACAATATTTTTATTCATCTATAATCATTTATTATCATTTGACATTTATAAATCTATTATCATCTAATATTAAATCATGTATTTTCATCATAACATATTTATAATAAAAAGGTATTGCGGAGATGAGTCATCAGCCTGAAAGTGTAAGGGCAATAACGGACAGATTAGATGCAGTAGGAAACGTAACAAAAGCCAACACTAAAGGCTACAGCGTGGGGAGTGCAAGTCTAGCTTGCTTCTTATTATTTAGTGCTTTTATTGACGAAATAAACTTTATTAGTGATAAGAAATTTCCAGGTGTTGATATAACTCGGCCTGAAGTTTATTTGGCTGGATTATTAGGAGCTGCTACAGTATTTGTGTTTTCTGCTTTTGCTATTGAGTCAGTCGGAAATGCAGCTTAAGATGTAATAGTGGAAGTTACTAGATAGTTTAGGGAAAACCCAGGCATTATGAATGGACAAACTAAGCCTAATTATAAATAATGTGTGGAGATTGTTGCTAAAGCTGGAATTAGGGAAATGATCAAGCCTGGACTTCTTGCTTTGTTTAGCCCTATTATTGTTGGATTATTCTTTAGAATTGTTGGGTATTATAGAGGCATCGATCTATTAGGAGCTTAGTGTGTTTGTTCTTTCCTTATGTTTGTAATTTATATTTATTATTTTGATATTTTATTTACTAATGATTTCATTATTATTATTAATAGAGTACTTCGACAGGAATTTTGATGGCTCTGTTTTTAAACAATGGGGGAGGAGCGTGGGACAATGCTAAGAAGTATATTGAATCGGGACATTGTGGAGGTAAAGGAAGTAATACTCATAAGGCTGCTGTTATTGGAGATACAGTAGGAGATCCATGTAAGGATACAGCTGGGCCTAGTATTCACATTCTTATTAAGTTAGTCTCCACTATTACTTTAGTCTTAGCTCCCATTTTTATAGGCAAGTGAAATTTATAAATTATCGTTATTTATATTTTAATTTGTTTATAAAATTTATATTTTTATCATAATTATAACTAAATAATGAATACATAAGATCAAAATGATTTTAATTATGAATAATTTGATACTAATGAAAATCAATAATCTTTTTCTGATTAATAAGATCAATTATCAGGATGGTAAACTTAAAACTTAAATTATAAAAATAAAAATTTAATTAAAAAATAATTAAAAAAAGTAAATCTAAATGTTTAAAAAAATAATTTCATTAAATAATAATAATTAAATATTAATAATTAATCATTTAATTTAAAAAAATAATTATTAAATATTAATTCTCTTTATCAAGAAGAAAATGAAAGAGATGATTCTAAATTATTAAACATATAAAAAAAAAGATTTACTGATTTAAAATAAGAACAAAAAAATTTAAAAGAATAGTTATTATAATAATAACAATAATAAAAATTAGAATAAATTTAATAAATTTAAAATTAATAAAATTTATAGTAATAATAAAATTAATTAATATTACCTTTGCTATAAAATAAAAATTTACCAATCATATCTTTAAATACTGGTTAATATTATATCTAAAAGAACTAAAAATTTAGAACATTTTATGTTAGTAAAAGTAAAAAAGATACTTACAAAAAAAAGAATAAAAATTTTTAAAATCAATATAATATAATAAGTCAAATAAATTGTGGGAATTTATATATTCATAAAAAGTAATCAGTATCTTTATTAAAAAAAAAAAACAACAATATACTTAGTCAAGATAATTTAGATTAATAATTAAAAAAATTTAATATACTAGATAAAAAATTTTTTTAATAAAAAATACAAGAAAAAAATTAATTTAAATCATAGTAATTTTAATAAATTTAAAATTAAACTTAATAAATTTCATCAATTCAAAATCATGCTCTATTACTTTCTACATATTAAAATCAAACTTAATTTAATAAAAATTTTTAGCAAATAAAATGAGAAAATAGGAAAAAGGAGAATGAAAATTAATATTCACATAAAAAGTCAAACTTATCATTAAAAATTAATAAAGGAACATTTTTAGAAAACTATAATTAGATTGAAATAATAAAATAGCCCATAAAAAACAAATATTTTAAGAATAAAATTAATTTTCAATCTCCTAAAAAAAAAGTTAATAAAACAAATATATAATCATGATTTATTAAAATCTATTTTTTCTAAATCTTACAATTTATTTTCTATTCTATCTAAAATAATGTCTAAATATTCAACTGAAGATTCCATTCCTTCTATCTATTATTCTATTTAATCAATTTAAGAAAAATGTTCCAAAAGTTTTTATTCTTTAAAAAATTTATATAATTTAATTTACAATTTATGTTAGTTTAATTATATTCTTCATTTATTTAATTAATTTTTTCTAAATTTTTACTATATTATACCAAAGAAATTATATTCATTTCTTTTATAGTTTCTAACTGATTACTTTAGACTAAAATTTTAATATAACTTTACTTTTCATATTATTTTCAAAAACTTAACAAACATCTTGAATATATTTTTATGCAATATTTTCTTAATTATTCATTAAAATAATAATTTTCTATTATCAAAATATTTATAAGAAATTTAATATATAATTTTTATAAAAATTTTATGATCAAAAGATTAATTAATAGTTTTAAATAATATTATTTAGGAAAAATAGAAAATCAATTAAATTAAAATCCACAATAAAAGGGTTTTTTAGAAAGAATGGCATCACAAATTGATCATGAAGATGATATAGAAAACTAAAAATAGAAAAAATATGAAGAATTAAAAAATTAAAAAATATAAGATAAATAATTTTTAGATTATGAGAGTGATATAGTAAAAGTTAAATTAAATAAATATAGTAAATTTGCATAAGAATATGAAAGAGTAAAATAGCAATATCAAAATGAATTATAAAACGAATAATAAAATCAATAATAAAATGAAAATAAAAATGAATATTAAAAAGAATTATAAAATGAATAAAAATAAGAATAATAATAATAAAATCAAGAAAGTGTTCCTTTTATGGTAATTTCTTTTAATTTATTTTAGATTACAAGATAAATGAAAATAGATCTTTTAACCATAGGTTATTCGATGGAAGAAATTAAATGTATGAGACCAATAGATGCTCATAATATTTTAAAAAACTAATAATAATGAATTAATAAATATATGTAATATAAATTTAATTATATATTTTTTAATTATAAATTTGACTTTAATTAAAAATATAAAAATAACAAATGTAGAAAAACGGTATGATAATATTTGGCTGTTTTAGTTCATTGTTAGGAATGGGTTATATTTAATATAGAGCAAGATAAGAAAAATAATTTTTAGAAGAATTAAAAAAAGATTAAGATTTAGAATTTAAAGATAAAATTTTGTATAAAATTCATTGTTCAAATAAAAATTATGATATAAATCAAGATGTTTATGAATAAAGTACAAAAATAAATGAAATTAGAAGAATTTTATTAAAATATGTTTAAGGTAAAGTGCTTGAAACTGGAGTTGGAACATCAAGAAATATAAAGTTTTATGAAAATAATAATAGAATTTCTCAAATAATCGGAATAGATTATAGCTAGGAAATGTTGGAATTAAGTTTGAAAAAAGATATAAATTAATGAATAAAATATATGCTTATGGATGTTGAGTAATTAAAATTTGATAATAATTAATTTGATACTATTGTAGATACTTTTGGTCTTGAATTTTATTAAAATCCAGATCAAGCGTTAAAAGAAATTATGAGAGTTTTAAAAAATGAAGGTAATTTACTCTTAATTTCATCAGGATTAACAGATAAATTTTACATTAATTTATATTTAAATTTTATGAATGTTTATTATTTAAAAAAGGAAGGCCGGTTTATTAACAGAGAAATCGATTAAATAATTTAAAATATCAAAAATATAGAAATAATAGAGAAAAAACAATTTTTAAATAATAAAATAAAATTATACATACTAAAAAAAAAGTAATGAGCTATTTAAATTATAAAATATATAAAAATTAAATAAGAAGAATATAATAATATTAATAATAGATATGAGATATATAATATCAACATTATTAAATTTATGAACCTAATTGATCGTATTTTTAAATTAAGGACTGAAATTAGTTACTGTTTTCATATTAAATTTTGCTTGGATTAATTCTGTAGTCATTAGTTATTTGAATATTATTTTAGGGGTTATTTTTATCAAGACTGCTAAAGTTAGATAACTGTTTCTTAAAACTTATTTGACTTTAACTGTTCTTATTTTAATCATACATCTAATATTTCATCAAAACTTTTCTTTGCCTCTAATTTAATAAAAAAATTGATTTACTTTTTCATAATAATCTTTTGACACTTAAACTTTATTTTTCAATTTATTTGTAGAAGAGCTGTTGCCTTTTTTTTATATATTCTTTTAGTTTTTTATCTCTTTATTTTAATTTCCTATTTATTTAAATATATTAACTACATCATATAACTCATTTTCTAATAATTTATCTGTTGAGTATTAAAGTTATATATTGCCATCCTTTTTTAAAGCTTGATTAGATTGACTATCAAGAATTTAACTTAAACTACTGCTACAATGTTGTAGATATAATTTTTCATTTAATATATTTTTTTATTCTTTAATATTTTAGTTATTTTCAAAATTGTTATTAATATAAATGCTGTTATTTTCCTTTATTTTAATATAACTATAATTAGTTATAGTATTAATATTATTATTTTCCATCTAATTATTCTTTAGAACTATTTTGTTTTAATTATTTTAATAAATTTAATTATTTTCCTTATTTTAATTATTTTCATTATAATAATTATCATTATTAATATCAAGATTGATATTTCTGTTCAAAGTTTTTACCATTTTATTTTATACAGATTTATTTAAAGACTTTGTTGATAAAACTAAATTATTTTAAGAATTTTAATTTAAAGAAAATTAGTGATTTTAAGAATTGGTAGAATTGTATTTGCTTTTGACGTAATTATATCTGAGATTGGTGATAGGCTAGAATGAACAATCTTACAACTGTTAAGTCTGCTTCAATTATTACTTATTTTATATATTTTTATCCTTTTAAATTGCCCAACTATTCTATCTATTTTAAAATTATTTGTTAACATTCTAATTCTTGCTAAACTGCTATTCTTCAGCTTAAATTAATTCCTTTTGTTTCTCTTCTTCCATATTGCTTATTTCCTTATCTAGAAATCGGATATGACTTCTTATCTAATCTTTTTAAAATTGAATCTGTTATTATTCTTACTCTTTTTTCATCCTTAAGTAACTTTTCTGCTTAATTAAATATTTTTCACTGATATTGCTATTGTTCATCTTTGTTTTTGTGCTTTTTTATTAATTATTATTAATATTATTTTTTTATTGTTTCATACTCTCCTTTTCCCTTTTTCCGTCTTCCACATAATCTTTTATTTCAAAAGAACTAAAAGATTCATTATTTGATTCTTACTTTACAGAACTAAACTTAGATTATTTCTTTGCAGATTGATTTTTTTTACATTTTAATCATTCTATTTCCTCTATATTTTGTTAATATTTTTTTAAAATATTTGAGTTTTTCCTCTCATATTATTTTCCTTGCAAATCGTATACTTTTTCTAATAAAATCTAAAATTATTCTACATTTTTTTAGTAATTTTTGGTATCGTGATTCATTTATTATAATTTTTATTAAATTTTTGTTTCACTATTTTCTTATTAAAAACTATTAAGTGAAAATATTTTTTTATTTGAATTAATTTTATCTTATATTAATTATGCCTGTTATTTAATCCTTACAATTTTATCAAAATTTTCTAAAAATAATGAGAAATAAATACCAATATTATTATTTTTAGACTACTCAGTAATTAGATTGAATTATGAATTTTAAGAGATAAATTCGGTTGATTGAGGATTGTTTTGAACTTAATTTTGAAAAGACTACTAAATATTTTAACTATGCTTAATTTTATCCTTAATAGAATTAAGAAGCATAAACTTATCTA
>Ga0315908_10001728_pt1 | contig 16265 bp, 7 predicted proteins | sample LakEriMetagenome_12_FD_203520 | JGI IMG/M metagenome (GOLD analysis project Ga0315908, IMG submission 203520) | Freshwater fungal communities from buoy surface, Lake Erie, Ohio, United States - Buoy 4 MA124 | ecosystem: Environmental > Aquatic > Freshwater > Lake > Lake biofilm | place: USA... | reverse complement strand
CAATAGCTTCCTAAGGAGTCTTGAATCCTAAACCTACATTTTTGAAGTATCTCACTCCCTTTGTTGTCTTTTTAGCCAATAACTTTTTGCTGTTCAAAAACACTGCGTCTTACTTTTGGAAAGCTCTTTCGATTTACACGTCTGCCATTTTATAAAGATATTATTAATATTTATAATTTTAATTATTTAATATATTAATAAATATAGCACTATTTTTATTATAAGGTATGTATCATGATTTAAGTTTTTTGAGAAAGGGTTTGGAAAAGACAGGACTAAATAAATATAATAAAAATTGAATACTTTTATGAATCAGTATTAGTTTAGTTATGGATTTAATGGAGAGATTGATTATGTTAAATTAGATTATTGTTGAATTGTGATTGATTAACTTCAATTTGTGATTTATGATTTTGAGATTCAATATCATCATGATTATGATTGTCATTATTATGATTGTTGTTTTCCTCTTATTGTTATTGATTGTCTTTTGTGTTATTATCAGAATGAGTAGAGTGTTTTTCTTCATCATCTATTTAAATTTCTTCATCAAATTCATCCTCTTCATAAAAAGAACTCTGTTATTACTTTTTAAAAGTACTTCCTTCTGTCTTTTAATTCCTCTCACTTCCATTCCCTTTCTTTTTACTTTCTTCAATATTTACAATATCTTCTATTTACACATTCTCTATGTTCTTTTCGCTTTATATCTATTTCAGTTAGTTAGCAGATCGAAGTTTAGGCTTGTAATAATCCTTCTTTTTCAATTACATTAATTTACTGTCTGATAGTTTTGAGTAATTTGATACATTAAGGCTTGATTTATCATTATAATTTATATTATTGCTGTTAAATATCTTTGATATTTCTTTCAGCTTTATTTAAGTTAATTTTAATTCTTTCTCCTTTTCTTTCAAAATATATTTGTTTTTTTCTTGTTCAGTTAAATATTCTTGTTTCTTCTTTTCTATTATTATTATCTGTTTTTAATATTGTTTATTTATATCTTCTTTTTGCTTTTCATATTATTTAATCTTTATCTTTAGTTTCTATATCTTTTAGTTTATTATTTCTAAATTGAAATTCTTTTATAAATCTTCATCACTGTTTTTATCATAATCAGTATTTAAATGATCTTTTTTATTTTAATCTTAATTGTTATTTTTATCATTATTAATATTTTATACTTTAGCCTGAATTTCTTTTATTTTCGATTCTTTTTCAATAACTTATTCATGTAAAACTCTTAATATCTTTTCTTTTTTATATAAATCATCAGATAACTACTTATGTTCTTCTTTACTGATTCTCATTTGATCTGTGACTTAATCATATTTTTGTTAATATTCTTTATCATTACTTAAATATTAAAATCTTTCTTATTATTTCGCATGAATATTTATTAAACCTTAAATTTCTTTATCAGAACTTATTTTTTTTCTTTCTAAATCCTTTAATTCATTTTCTTTTTCCACTATTCCATTATTATCAAATATAGTTTCCATTTTTCTTTTTATTTCTTAAATTAACTTTTTCATTTGCTTTATTTTATCTTATTACTTAGAACTGTCTTCTTTTTTTTCTTACAAATATTAGTCTTCTTATTAATTATTTTTGTGCTTATTTTTTTCTTTTTCGATTAGCTGTTTAATAACAGTTAATAATTATTTCATTTCGTCTTTTATTTTTTTATTATTCTCTAATTATTTACTTCTAATTTCTATTTAATTTATTCCAGAACTAACATTCATTTTCCTATTATTAAATCTATTTTAAGATGATTTTAAACTACTCATTCTACTCTGATTATTTGCTTTATATCCATTATTATCTATTAATATATTCCTAATATTATTATTATTTACACTCTTAACATTTGATCTTGATGATTATCTACTTCCTTAATTCGTTGGTATTTTGATTTATTATTACTATTATTTTATTTATTATTATTGTTATTATTATTATTACCAATATTATTAAACTTATTATTACTATCATTATTTATATATTTCTCTGTTCGACTTTTCTTCTGTTTCTAAAAATTCACTTTCATTTTAATGAATAGCTGAAAATATATTTTGCTATTTTTGTTATTCTGCTTATTATAATTAAAGTTTTTATTATTAAATTTATTATTACTTTTACTCTTCTAGCTATTTTTATTTTTATTATTCTTTTTATTGTTATATTTTTAATTCTTCTTATCTTTTTTATTCCTCTTATTTTCTTATTTCTTCTTATCTAATTTATTCTTTTTTTTATTCTTCTTATTATTATTAGTCTCTTTATTTTTAAATTTCTTAAATTTTTAGCTATTATTATTTTAAAATTTCTTATTATTATAAAAATTCTTTTTATTTTTAATTTTCTTCATCTTTTTTTTATTTAATTTCTGATCTATATGATTATTAATATTAATTTTCTATTAATTTTTATTATTCTTTTTTCTTTTACAATTATTAAAATTCCTCATCTATTTATTTTAATTTTTTATCTCTTTCCAAAGTAACTGATACAAAATTATCTTATAAACTATCCTCTTCAAACTATATTTCATCTTATTAATTAATAATATCATTTTAAAAATTAGATTATTAATTGTTTTGCAAATTATTATTTTACAAAAATTTGTTTTTATTTTTATTATTTAAATTATTTTAAGGATATTTAGAATTAATATTATTCAAAGAAATATCTAATTATTCTTCAAAAATTTCCTCCTCAAATTGATATTCGCTCATAATATATAATAATTTGAAATTATTATACAATTTTTTATTAAGTTGTATTGTTAATATTAATCAACGTATAAAATATTTAATGAACCTATTATTTAACAGTCAATAAAACAAAATAAATTTTGTGGATTAAATAATAAATCTATCCCAAGTTGCTAAAGATCTTCTAGATAATTTTAGAAACTACAAAAAGCTAGAAGAAAACTAATTAATAAGTACAAAATTTAATTAATATTAATTTAGATTTATTAAATCTAGATGAATAGAAATTATATGTAAGAAATAAATCAGTCTTACTACATAATAAATAAGATTTTTTAAAAACTGATTTCAACTTTAATACATAAGAAGATAATTATGAAGGTAGGAAAAGTAAATAAGAGAATGTTAAAGTTAATTAGTATTTAAAAGGTAATTAATTAACATTAATAAAAAGGAAAACAAGATATAGTTTAATTAAAAGAAATAAGATTGAAACATAAAAAAAGCATCAAATAATAATGATCTGAAAGTGAAGATAACTTATAAAATAATCTTAACTTTATTAATAATATTAAAAGACAATCCATTCATCTAAATTCCAATTCCAATCTATTATATTCCTAATAAAAGAATCAATAATCAGAATCAGCTATTAAAGACGAATTATTATTTAATTAAACGACTAAAAACAATTAAGAATAAATAAATAATGATTAATTTATTCTAAATGAATAATAATAATTATAGTTTAAAAAATAAGAAAAAAAAATTAATGAAATTAAGTAGCTTTAATTTTAATAATAAAACTTATAAATATAATAATAATTATTAAATTAGTAAATATAGGAATTTTAAAGTAAAGTGCAGTAAAATAAAGAATATGAAAATAATAAATAAAAAATTGAGTAAGACAATAATAATATTAACAATAATTAATAAAAAGTTTAAATCAAATAGGATAATCAATATAATAATTATTTAAATGATTTAGTGAAATAAGTAGTTGGAAGCATTTTTACAGAAGAGCAACCATTTTTAAATTAAAAAACGGCTGAATTTAATTAAAACATTGAATGTTAAAGTCAAAATAAAGAATTAAAAAAATCTAATTAAAATCAAGATAATAATAAAAGTCTTTTTTTTCAAACTTAAAATCAAAAATATATTGATTTAAATTCTGAATAATATGTCTAAGTAACAAAATACATTCAAAAAAACAAATAAGACTTAAACAAATTAAATACAGATTACTTTAATAATTTAGATTAAAATTAAAGTTTATAAAATTAATTATATAAATCTAATAATTTATAATTAATTGATTAATATTAGATTAAATAAGACAATAATTTTACTTTAAATAATTATCCATAAAATAATGATGGTCATAAAATCAAATTAAATTTTGATAAAAATATTCAGCTAATATAATAAAATGATGATTATGATGATATTAAGAATGACTCATATAAATTAAATACTGTTTTAAAAAACAATTATAATTAATAATAAAATTAGCAAACTAATAAAGCAAATAAATATTTAAATCAATAATTTGAAAAAATTTAAGATTAATCTCTGATTATTAATAATAATTAAGATAACAGTATAAAATTAAAATTAACATAATAATATGATTATTAATAATAATAAATAGATAAAATTCAAAAACTAAATAAATAATTAAAAATATTACAGGAATACTAACTAGATTTATAATAGTAATAGCAAAAACTTTAAATAAATCCATAAATTAATTTTGATAAAAAAATAAATAAGTTTCAAATTTAATCTTAATAAGTTGATAGTTAAATTATAGATAATAAATTAAAAATTTAAGCAAATGATTTTAAAATTTAATCTTGTATGGAATACATAAAAAAAGTTAAAATTTAGATGGAATAATAAAAATAATAAATATAATAATAAAATTAACTATATTTATTTTAATAATAAGAATAAATTGATAAATAATTATAAGAAAAATTACTTTAATACTAATTGTAATAAAAATAATTATTAGAAGAATAATAAAAAAATATTAATTTATAAAGTTTATGATAATAAGATTAAGATTAATAATTATTGTTATTAAAGTAATAGAGTTAAAATGCACTATAACTTAATTAATAATAAAAATAGAATTAATAATTATAGTAACATGATTAATAAAAAAATGATTTATAAAATAAGAGATCTCATTATTTAATTTAGGAAAAAACTAATTTATTTTAACAATTAGAAATAGTAAATTTTATGCTAAATAAACTGGGTGTTGACCAAAACAATTAAAAATAAAATAATTAAGATAAAAGTATTAATTATTAACAAAGTCTCTAATAATGTAGATCAGAAGACAAACAAATAGAAGAAAGGAATTAAATAAGTTAATCAATTGAAAGTCAAAAATAAAAAATATATATGAATCAAAAATTTAAAAAGAGTTTAAATAATAAAGTGAATAATAAGTATAAAGATATAAAATCAAAGATAAAACCTTATATTGACATGCCTCTATCCAGGTAATATTTTAATTTATATAATTAAAATAATATTATTTTAAAAATAATTAATTGAAATTTAGAAGCATATAAATAAAAAATGACCCATTTATTCCTACAGTAAAAGGTAATTTTTTCGATAGAAATAATTAGTGGGTTATTTAACATTAAAAAAATATGGAGAAATTAAAAATTTAATAATCTTAATAGTTTAGTAGCCAGTGTACTTTTGAGCCCATCATAAAAAATAAAATAAGATATCAAATATGATAATTCAATATAAATTAACTTACAAATTAAATTAAATATATAAATATATTAATTAAATCAAATTTACTTTTAAAATATTTTTTAAATATATTTATTTAAATGAGTAATTTTACAGTAAAATTATTAAAATATTATTCAAAAATTGAATAATCAAATTAAATTTAAGATAAGATTTCCAATTTAATAAAATAAAATAAAGTCTGATAGATAATATAATTCAATAACAAAAATATGTTTAAATTATCCATATATAAAAAAACAATTATATTTATAAATTATTTATATTTAAATTTCAAAATAATTTTTTGGTCAATCTGTAAACTTTATAATAATTCAGCAAATATAAAATATAAAACCAAATATCTAAAATTATAAAATATACTTTACTTTTATTTAAAACTAAAAAATTAAATTTATAAAAAAATTTAAATTTTATTAAAAGTGGAAAAAAATTAATTATTTAAATTTATAGTTAGACCAAATAAATATTTTTAAATTCAATAGAAATAATTTATTTATTATATTTTCACTTAAATTAAATTTTATAAGAATGATGTGAAAAATATATATATTTAATTAAAGCTTAAAAATAAATATAATATATTAATATTAAAAAAAAACACAATAAAATTTTTTTAATCTTAATAAAATATAAATAAAATAAAAATATAAATCATATATTTTAGTCTATGTTGATTTAATCAACTGAATTCTATATATTTTATATGGATTACTACAAATAAAATTGCTCTGCATTAATTATATCTAACAAATCAAACTTATTTTTATTTATCAAATTTTAATTTATAATAGTTTAAATATATGACTAAATCAGTTTCAAATGAGTCGTCTATAAATGAGTTTAGATATAAATAATAATAGGATCTATATAAAGTTTGTTAAGCAAATATCTAGGATCACTATTATCAAACAATATCTTTAGTTTCAAGAAATATTTCAGTAATATATATCTATTATTACTTTAAACTAGAATATGATTGAGTTAGTTGATGACAATAATTCCAATATTAAAATGTCTATAAAGAGCATGAGTCAATGCCCTGGAATGAGAATGTATTAAAAGATCTAATAAATCTTAATCAATACAGAAACAACTCAAAGTGGAACTCAGTTTGTTAATAGTTTTGGCACTCTCCACTGAAAATTCACCATTCATACAAAACTACTCATATAAAATTGCAAATAATATGTCTAAAATTATCCTGTTTATATTATCTATTTATTATTCTTCTATAAGTATTTCTTGTTTACTTAATCTTATTAAAATGTCATTTTCTATTTCACTAAAATCGGTTGTTATTTCGCTATTCCCTTTTTTCTCCATTAAATAATCATATTTGTTATTTTCAAATATACTTTTTATTTCATCTTAGTTTTCAAAATTATCAAATAAATAACTATCTTCATCATAATTATTTAGCAAAATTTTATTTCTTATTTCTATTCTGTGTTTTTTGTCAATACTATCTGGATTTATTTCGCATAATTCTTGGTTCTCTTCTTATAAGTTTTCAAAAAAACTATAAAAAGATTCAGATAAACCATAATTATTTTATTACATAATATTAACTTTATTTTAAAATTATTGGTCTTGATTCTCATTCTCATTAGAGCCAATAACTTATATTAACTAAGATTTCTTAATTTTTAAAGATTTTTATTTCTAGTTGATTTTTGTTTATGATTGATTTAAAAATGCACTGATTAATTAAAGATCTTCGAAATTTTCATTTTTATTCTTTTTCAATAAATGTACTTTCAAAATATATGTCTCGTGATCATAAATTGCTTTTTTGGGCTCATCATCATTTTGTTTTAATTAGTTTTTGAATGTTATGTTAAGACTATAAGGATGTAGATAAAATTTAAATTCGTAATCTTATATATAAAACTCACAATTATTTATCTTCACGTAAGGTAACCTAATACTTATTATTATACATTCTTTGTCTTAATCTAATTTAAACTAAGGAATTAACATTTTATATTAATTAAATATTATTAAAACCTTTATTTTTTTATATAAAATTGAATTATATAATTTTTATTTTATTATTTTTGACGTCCAAAATAATTATTGATTTATTATATTGAATTACTAATTAATGATGAGCTTTAATTTAAATTAATTATCAATATTTTTAAATTTAAATTAATTTACATGTATTTGTTTAATTTTTTATTAAATTTTATGTAATTTTTTAGAAAAAGTATTTTTAAATTTAATTTATTTATATAGAAATATGATGGAGAAATTTAATGGAATCACAACATTAATTTGAAATTCAATAATAATAAATTAAGAATACTTAATATAAATAAAAAATATAAAATCTTATTCATATTTTTAATTAATTATATAATGTTTATTTTATCATGAATCGGATAACCATTTAGAAATTTCTTGAACTTAATTGATAAATTTAGGATCGTCATTCGGAACAGAATCTCCAAGAACAAAAGCAGCTAATTGGTTAGCAGTAAATGTAGCATATTTCTCCTTATAAAAAATAATTTACTATTAATATATATCAGGTTCAAGCTTCATTTAAGATGCAATAGTACTGTCCAGGGCATCATCGTAATTAGGATTACTGATCATCGAGAAAATAGTTAAAATAATTTTCTCTATAGTCATAGAAGGATTCCATTAATCTTTAATAATGTCTAAACACATTTTACCTTCATTATTAACATTACAATGGTATATTTTGTTTAAAAATCTTGCAGAAGGAGGTTTGAATGGATAATCATTAGGAATATTCATTATCAGTTAATATATTCCTCCTTCGTAAAAAGTACCTTTTGGACCCTTTAATAGTATTTTCATGATATCTAAGTTGTCTATTGTGGCAAATAATAGGTAATAATTGCTAGGTGAGTTTAGTATTTAGTTCAATTCTTTCATAATTCTGGTAATTTTCCCTTTGTTGTTTTTCTATGCATTTTAATTAACTAATGATTCATTTTCTTGATATTTTTTGATCTTCTCATGTAATTGCTCAGTAGTTAATACTTAATCGTTAACTCCCTACACAACAACCTTAATGCCTTCCTAATCAAAAGGTAGTTAATTATAAACATTCAAATCAATTACATCTTCTTTATTAAAATTCAGCTTAGGTCTCAAAGACACACTGAGGATAGTCTCAATTTCAAACAATTGCAATGCATGGTTAATATTTGTAGGGCAATAACATCTTCCTCCACTAGCCTAAGTTATATTCTTAAGAGACAAACAATTAGTTCCAACTACAAAAGAATCTAGTATGATATTATTTTACCTAATTTTTTAAATAACTTATTAGGGAGAGACAATGGAAGCATTGTCTTCACCGTCAGTTAGGGCTATAATTCTAGGGACAATTTTAGGATATTTTTGTTAGATTTTTAAGAGACTATCGACTGCAAAGTTTAATGCATCATAACATTTGGTAGAACCTCCAGTATGGCAGCTGTCCACTAATTTAATGAAATTATTGAAGTCGGAAGTGAATTCGCATTATTCTTCTACTATATCAGAGAAGAGGATAAGTTTTACGATGTGATTGTATTCGAAACTTATTGTTTTGTCTGCAAAAGCTGAGAACATCGCGTTTACTGCTCCTTTGCGGGAGATTAATTTATCGTCTAGAAATTAGAATTTCATTGAGCCAGAGGTGTCTAATAATACTACTATTGCTTCTACAGGATCATCTAATTTCTTTTATTATTATTATTATTATAATTCACTTTTATTATTTTATTCTTCTTATTCATTTTTATCGTTTTATTAATTTTGTTACTATAAATTTTACTCTTGTTTATCAACTAAAATTAATAAATCGTTTTCTTTTATATATCCTTTAATTATATCATTTTCATGCAATTCATATCCATCTTTATCAGTTATCAAAATATTTTATAAGTCATTAGTAATACTAAACTTCTACATAAGAATTTTTTTTAAGTCAGTGAATTTTATATTAATATCAACTATATTATGTTTTATTTTTTTATTTAAATACTGTGATCTTATTAAAATATTTTCTTAATTCATTATAAATTAAATATAAAAAAATAAATATATATATAAATGAATAATAAAAATTCTTTTATATAAAGAAATAATAAAATTAAAAAAAAATTTAACATTAATAAATTAATAAAAAAAATAAAAAAAGTATTATAATTTTATATTACTATAATAATATAGTAGTTTAATAATAGTAATATTTATAATATAAAGACTTGAAGATAAAGTAAGTAAATTTAAATAATATTAATTTTAGAAAATAAAAATTGAATGAAGTTTAAAATAATTTGATAATTTTTATAATTTAGTAATAGAATAATGTTTTTAATTTCAAGATAAAACTAAAGATAAGTATAGTATCCTTTTAGTAATTAGTAAAAACAATTAATATTTGACTCTTAAATAAATATATAAAAATGACTTAATAGATTAAATATTAAACTAATTTTTTAAATTTTTGAATATATTTAATATTCTTTAAATAAACTATATACTATCAAAATATACATTTTATAATAACTTAATTTATTATTATTATTATTATTTATATTATTTTAATTATTTTAATTATTTTATTTTTTTTAATTATTTTTATTATTTTTATTATTTATATTATTTTAATTAATATAATTAATTTTAATATTTTTAATTATGATTGTTTTTTATATTATTCTAATTATTATTTATTTTAGTTTTTTAATATTTTTTATAATTTTAGTTTTATAAAATAAAATTTTAATGAGGTTTTAATTTAATTTAATAATATTTTTTTTTATAATTATTAATTTTTCACAATAATTTGAAGATAAAACTTAAGGAAAGAAATCAGGATAATTATAAGCAAAAAAATAAGAAATTTTTGACCCTAGTTAAATAGAAAATGATATATTGTAAAATATTAATAACATAGATGGAAATAGCGAATTAGAAAATATTATTAATCCTTTTGATAAACAATAAAATAAAATTTAGAAATAAAATAAACCAGAAGAGTAAGATGTTATTATAGAAAAAACAAATATTGATTTAGGAGAAATAAAAATTAATTAAAATTGAGTTGATGATCTTAATAATAAAAAAATAAATCAAGATATAAACAACTTAGTCAATAAATTTTAATAAGATAATAGTTTATTAATAGTAAATTAAAATATTAAAATTGATACTTCACATTTAGATGATCTAAATTAAAGAATTGAATAATAAGTTTAATAAAATAGTGATAAGAATATGTAATTATATTTCTATTATTATTAAATAATTTTTTTATTTTAATTTTTGAAATAGAGACAATAAAAACTTGTAAGAGAAAATAAAAATAATTTAGCAAGATATAATTTAATAAGAATTAGATTTATAAAGTAATTAAGAGAAAACTATTTAAAATTAATAAAAAAAAGAAGATATTGAATTTTAATAAGAATAATTAGAAAATAATAATAGTTAGTTAAAATAATTAAAAGAAAATTTAATTAAAATTCTAAATAAAATGAAATAAAGTTTAGAAAATAATGATAATTAAAAATAATTAATCGATAAAGAAAACGAATAATTGTAAAAAGATATTGATAGTTTGAAATAAGAGAAATAAAAAATATTGGATTTAGTTGAGTCTGAAAAAAAAAGAGCTGATGATAGTAAAAATGAATTACAAGATAATCAAGAAAAATTTGATAATTTAAGTGAATAAATAAAAAACATAAGAAGAAATCACGATTAAATGGTTTAAGAATTAGATGAATTAAATGAATAAAATAAATAATAAAGTTTGGAATTGCTTTAATAAAAAGATGAATTAAAATAATACTAAAATGAATACGCTAATAAATAAAGTTAAGTAAAATAATTAGAGACAAACTTAGATTTTATGAGAAGAATGACTAAGAATATTTAGAATGATTAGATAATGATTGGAGATACAAAAAGGGAACAAGAAGATAAATTGCAAACAAGAAGTAATAATTAATATTTAAATAATTAGATTATGAATTAAAGAAAATAAACTCAGAATTCGAAATGCAAAAGAATGAAATGTTAAATAAAATAGAAGAATACAAAATCTAATTGCAGAATGAAAAACATAAATTATAAGAAGAGTTTGAAGCAGAATTAGCATTGGAAGGTAAATAAAAAGAAAGAATAGAAAAACTAAGATCTATAGATTAAAAATTATCAAATTAAAGAGTTTTTTTATCTAAATGATATAATTTTTATTACTTATATAATATTTTTATGAGTTATAATGGAAAAAATGTTAGCGTTAATAATATTACAGAGTTTAATACACTGTATATAATTAATATAATATAGTTTGTTAATTATTATGGACTCAATTCAATTTGGATAATTTAAAATAACCTGTAATATTATAGAATATGGAGTTGTATACTATATTTTGGAGATGATTGAAAATGAGGAAGATTCAGATTTAGGGTTCATGGAAATCCAGAACAATATAAATAGATACAATTATGGCATTAATGAATACGGAATCAAGCGAAATTCAATTAAACATTGCATTAAATTAAGGTATAGTGAGTTAAATGAACTTTATAATAAAGTTAAAGGATCGTTTGATTTCTCTTTTCCTCCTAAAAGGTGTTTTGGAAATTTAGATTAAGTTTTTATTAAGAGTAGATAAACATCTTTGCAATAATTTCTCCATCAATTGAATTTTTTATAATAGAAATCTAATATAAAAACTGTTAATGAGTTCTTTAATTATAAAATAATACATAATTCTTATAAACCTACTGTTAATTTGAATTTATAAAATTCAGCTAATAATTAAATTTAATAGGACATAAATAACCAATATAAAATTGAAATTTAATTATAATAAAATTAAAAACCTAAAAATAAATAATTAAAGAATGAGAATCAAGAAATTGATGGATGTCAAATTTAAAAAATATAAAATGATGTAACTAATATGTATATTGATTTGAATAATAAAGTTTAGCCTAGAGAAAGTGAAGAAGAAGAAAATTTTATCAAGAAAAAATATAATTCTATTAACTAAAAATATAATTGCAAAATAATCTAAATAATTGAAATTTATGATTTTAATAAGAATAAGAATAAAGAATAAAAAATTTGTTTTATTTTATAGGAGAGTTATTTTAACAAAGAAAACGATTTTATTCATAATGTTGATCGAATAGTAAGATAATTAAAAAAGAATATCGATGATTTTAGTGATTTATCTAATAAATTAGATTAAAATTTTAATATAATTCAAAATATTCAAAAAAGAAAAAATTGATAAATATTGTTTATAATTTTAAAATATATTTTAATTAATAATATTTATTATGATTTTAAATCTTAGTAATTAATAATAATAATCGGAATTAAACAATTAACAACCTGAATAAAATAAATAATAATAAAATTTTTATGAGACAAATATTTTCTCCAAAGAATTTAATAAGCTATAAGAATATTAAAATATTATTAAAAAAATATTACATTTCAAATTTTTAATATTATTTATATTTGATTATCTTTTAATTTTAGATATTTAAACCTGCTTAAATATTTACCTTTAAATTAATGAATAAAGATATATAAATCAAATTTTGTGCAATTAATTTTCATTGTAATTTTCTGTTTTTTCATTCACAATCTCTCTTTATATTTTAAACAAATAATATATCATGGAATAAAAATTAAATAAAAAACTAATGGCATATTATAAGATATACATTTTTTTATACATAATAATTATTTTAGTAATAATAATGAATAATTAAAGATATTTTGTTTATACTTCTATAATAGTATATGTAATTTTTCACATATTAATTCTATTCTTTCTTAAAAAACAAAAATATCATATTAAAATAATTGAATGTGAAATAAATAATATAATGAAAGTTGATTATATAAATAATTGATAAAAATTTATAAAAATTTCAATATTTTAAAAATATTAATAAATTTAAATAGAATTAATATTTAAAATTATATATTTTAATGAAAATATAAAATAGTCAAATTAAAAATATAAATACTAATTGCGTAAGCTCAATAAAATAAATAAAGAATAGAAAAATAATAAAAAATGAAAGAGAAAAATAGAAATGAAAATATATTAATATTATAGTGAAAATATATATAAATAGATATAAAAAAATAATATCTTGAAATAGATGAAAATAATATTATTATTTTGCCTATTAAGTGCAATATGCTTATGCCAAAGAACATTACTAGTGATCGACAACATAAACCTGTTAAATACCCACCAATAATTCATAGAAGATCTTAGCTCTTCAAGCAAATATTTCGAAATGAAAAGCATCAACAATGCTAACCTAAAAATAAAGGATTACGATGAGTACATTTACGATACGATAGTTCTAATGTGTCTCTCCGAATCTAACCCATCATATCTCAATATAAACCTTCTCTTAGACTACTTCGATCAAGGTGGCAATCTTCTCATCATTGGAGATTTAGATACAAGTCCTTACTTCCGGACTCTTTTTAATGAAATGGGAATCACTCTCATGGAATAGGGATCAAATGTGCAAGACCACTTTAACAATTATAATTAAGTGTCTAATATTATTAATCCTATTGATTTATTGACATCTAATCAGGGGTTGTTGTATAGGGGTAGTGGAATGGCTTTGACTCTTTATGAGAATTAAAATTAGTATACTCTTCTTACTGCTAATCATTATTCTTTTGTAAATGGTGATAATTCACAGATTGGAAGAGCTATTATTTTAGCCGCTGCTATTTAAGCTAAGAATAATGCTAGAGCTATTTTAACTGCTAGTTTGGATTTTTTTTCAAATGAGTTTTACACTAAATCCAATAATACCAATAGAAACTATGTTAATGATTAAATGTTGAAATATGTTATGCAAAAAAAAAATGTCATTAAGGTTGTTTAGAGCAGACACTTTTTCTAAAATGATCCTAAGATGATATAGCATGGAGAATACAAAATAAAGGATAAAATAACCTATTAAATTTAAATATAAGAATATGATGATAATATTTAAGGTTATAAAGGTTATTATGCAGAAGATTTATAAGTAGAGTTTGTCATGCTTGATCCTTATATAAGACAAGCTTTAAAACCAGTTATGAATCTTAATGAATAAGGAGTCTCTACTTTTGAAGGATGGTATTAAGCTGATTTTGCTTGTCCTGATTAACATGGAGTTTTCCACTTTAAAGTTATTTACAGGAGGCCTCTTTTTAGCTTTATCAATTAGGCTGATAAAGTAATTATTAATTATATTTTTATCATTTTTCTATATTATCATCCTTTTTATTTTTATCATTAAATAAATTATCATGAGCATCAATAATAAAATAAAATTATAACAATTAATATAAATGATGAAAATATTATAATTATTAATTAATAATTTTAGATTCCTGTCAGACCTTTTAAACATAATGAGTATGAAAGATTTTTGTTATGTGCATATCCATATTATATTTCAGTTTTTTCTACTTTATTAGGATTTGTTATTTTTTTATATTATTTTTTATATTTAGAGAAAAATTAAAATTAAATTTCTGAATAAAAAAAAATTCAATGATAGTAATCATTATATAAATTATATGAATTGAGATAAATTTTAATATTTATTATTAAAGAAAAATAAAGATATTAATATATATTTATATATTAATCTATGGGAAATAGTATATTATAAAAAAATAATTGTTGTTAACTTGACGGCTAGGATTTAAATTAAGAAGCAAATTTGTCTTCTAAGTTTAATTAAAACGTTATAATTCACAATATTAACATTTAACAAGGTTTAAATGAATCAATACAAATAAATTAATCAAATATTAAAATTAATAATAATACAGAAAAAATCGAAAAATAAATTACAAATAATCGATATGATGAATAATTATCTTATAAATAAAAAAAAGAAAGTTTTTTCATCAATTTAGATAAATTAATAAATAATAAATGTAAAACAACAACATATATAGTTTATAAAAAAAACAAAAAAAATAATACACCAATTAGATCTAAATCTTTAGAAATCTATTAAATGTGTTAAAAAAAAGATACTAAATAAAATGAAAAAAAATAGTTAACTAGTAGATCATTAAAAAAATGTTCAAAGTATTCAAGTAATGTTTAGGAATAAAAACTATATAAAATATTATATAATAAAAAAAACTTATCTTTTAATGTAGTTGAAAAATAAGTTTTTGTTTACCCGAAACAAAAATAATATAGACGCTGAATTTGAAATTTTATATTTTTATAAAACAGAATTAATTTAAATCATTCATATTTTGATGTTTATTGTATTCATTTAAATGAAGACCTTTTTTTTTAATTATTTTATGTAATCAAAAACTTAATGTAATATTAATTCTTCATGATAAAAATAACTTCCTGTATCAGATTCAGATAAATTTAAATATTATTCATAGTCGTATTATTAATTTATTTCTTATTCAGCAATTATCACTGATTTTTTTTTAATAAAATTTAAGTACTTTTAAGAAAAATTGTCTAAATAATTATTTTATTTTTCACTATTATTTAATAAAATACTAATTTATTTAGTTTAACTATTTAATTATATATCTTCAAAGAATTATTTATTTATCTCTAATTGATTTTATTTTATTTTATCATATAGATTATTTAAATAATTAGTTGATTTTCTTTATAAATATTATACTTAATTTTACTCATTACTTTGATAATTTATTAATTAAATTTATTCATTTTTT
>Ga0315908_10001727_pt1 | contig 16271 bp, 9 predicted proteins | sample LakEriMetagenome_12_FD_203520 | JGI IMG/M metagenome (GOLD analysis project Ga0315908, IMG submission 203520) | Freshwater fungal communities from buoy surface, Lake Erie, Ohio, United States - Buoy 4 MA124 | ecosystem: Environmental > Aquatic > Freshwater > Lake > Lake biofilm | place: USA... | reverse complement strand
ATTTAAAAATAGAAATATGTAAATGAAGCTAGATATCACTATTTGAATAATAAATTAAACAAAAATTAACAATAAATAACTGATGTTAAATTTCAAAGTTAAGACATTATTATAAAAGAAATAAAAAATACAAAATTTTTAAATTATATTAAAGATATCTATAATAAATAAAAAGATATTCAGCTAAATTTTTAAGATTAATAAGTATAAAATTATGATAATGATCAGTTATTAGATGAAATTAGAAATATTTAATAATTATAAAAATTATAAAATAATAAATAATATTATTCTTTGAGAAAAAATAATAAATTAGATTTAAAGTTAAAAAAATAGTTTATAGATATTTTTTGATTATATTTTTATAGATTTATGATATAATCATTTAATTATAATTTATAAAATTCTTTATATTAATATTAAATATAAAATCTATTTTGTATTTAAAATATATTTATGAATTATATTAAATTTTCTAATTCGTAAGAAAATTTTTAGAAATTATTAAATTAAGATATTGATAAAAGAAAAAAATAAAAAAACTTAAATTTAACTAATTAAAAAATCAAATCAAATTAATAAAACCTATCATTATAACAACTTAAATATCAAAATTAAAACTCATCTTTTAATGATAAAGAAAAATAAAAAATTTTAATGGATTAATAATAAGGATTATATAATTGAATTCAACAAAATAAAAAAATATAAAATAAAATAAAAAATAAAATAAAACTATAAAATTTGTATATAATTAATATTTTAATAAAAGGATATCTTAATTTGATTATAATTATAAAGAAGTCAATTAAATTAAAAAAGATTTAAATAAAGAAGAATTATAATCTGTTAAACTGAATAAATATGAAAAAGATATAATTCAAGATCTGAATATTTGGGAATAAGACTAAAGATTAAATTTTATAAACATATAAGAAAAAAAAAATTTTAATTCTGAGAGTTAAAAGAAAAATAATAAAATTGAAATTTTTTGCTAATAAAATGCTGAATAATTTTTAATAGAATCTACAAATCAAAATAATCAATTGATAAAATAATTATAATTAGATTTAAAAGAATATGATTTAAATTATCAAAAATGCTTTAAATAATAAAATTTAAATAATAATTCTAAATAAATTGAAAAACTTAATAATTAAATAATCCAAACTATTGAAAGAATAATTTATAATTTAAACTGTCATTTGTATTTAAATACAAAAATTTCTAATTATTATTAAAATCAAAATTTTTATATTTAAAATCAAGTTTGAAAAATAAACAATTTAATAAATTAAGATTTATTTAATTAATCAAAAATTAAAACAAAAATATAAGAATCTTAAAATTTGATTAAAAAGGTTATCTAAAACTGTACTTAAAATAAAAAAAATTATAAAAAAATTTAAACAACTTAAATAAATGAAGAAATATAAAATTATAAATCTTAAATAGAATATTTTAACTAAGAAATTTAGTTTAATTAAAATTAAATAGATAACATAAATAAAAAAATTTCATATTTTAATTAGCAAATATTATTATATAATGTAAAATTTTAATAATTTCTATTTAATATATTAAAATAAGGAACTGATACTTGATAATAAGGTATTAGTTATTTTTAATAAATACTAATAAGATAAGGCAAATTAGTTGAATAAAATTAATTGCCTGATTTTATTGATTAAAATGCAAAGTTATATTTGTTTTAAAAATCAATTATTGAATAATAAATATAATAAAAGTAATTAATTACATAGTTTTTATTTGATATTTATAAAAAAAATAATAAAATTTTAATATAAAATTTAATTTAAAAACAATAAAATCATGTATAAAATATATAAGTAAATAAAACTGAAATAAGTAGTTAGCCTGATATATTTTATAAAAATAAAAATGATTTTATAAAATAAGATTCTTACGAAAAATTAGACTTTGAATATAATTTGATAAAAGATATTATTTACAAAGATATTTAAAAAGAAAAAGAATAATAAAATATAGGAAAAATGATTTACGAAAAAACTTAATGAAGGATTTACTAAATATTAATTAATGATAAATAAATTAATTATCATCATTAAAATAATAATAAATTAAATATTTAAATAAATAATAAAAATAATACCAATATAAATAATTAAGAGGCTTTATTTTTTAAAAGTTCTTCAAATTTTAATATTAATGGTAATAATATTAATAAAAAATAATAAACTGATTAAAATTAAAATTATTTTAAATAGTAAATTTAGTGGAATAATAATATACTTATATTTCAGAACGATTAATTAATAAATAATTTTTAAAATAGAAAAGAATATATTGATTATTATCAAAAAAACATCAAAGAGATAAAATAATTAGAAAATCAGCTATAATTATTAACATAATAATAATTATAAAGACTTTAAGCAGATTTTAAATACAAAGATTATTAATCTAGATTCAAAATAACTCCTTAAAAATTATTGCTTAGCTTATTAGGCAATAAATTTACTAATTAAGAAGTGCTTTAATTTGAGTATTATGATAAATTATGATATTAAAATAAAACAATTTATATATATTATTTCTATAAAATTTTTAATAATAAATGAAGAAAATACTTTAATTCATTTTTATTTTTTAAGTGTTTTTATTTTTTTTTAATCAAAAATTATTCAGATTATCTAATAAACTTTAAAAATCATAGAAAAATAATCAATAAAAATATAAAAAATAGATTATTTATATAGATGAATAATTTGTGAGTAATTAATAACAAAAACAAAAATAATTATAACTAGATGAGTAAAAAATATAAAAATAGGTTAATATTTAATAATTTGATAATATAAATTAATAAAAAAGAATTAATACGATGAATATTAATTAATTTACAAAATAAAATTTGTAAAATTAAAGATAATAGTATCATTTTCCTTAAATTTAAATAGAAAAAGCCGGATATTAATTAACAAAAGTACAATAAGTAACTCCTATGTATGAAATAAATATTAATAATATAACGATTTGAAAGTGTCTCGTGATTATAAATTATAACATTCAAATAAAATAATATTTATTAATAATTTGTATTAGATATATTATTAAATATTAGATTATCAGTGAATATTATATTATAGCTCTACTAGACTTCTAATTATAATTAATGAATAATTTTACTGAACCATAAGTTTAAATTTTAGATTTTTAATAAGGATATAACTAATTATTTGATAAAATTTCACATAGATATTAGTAAATAAGCTAATATGATTATTAATAAAAATTATAAAACATTATTTAACTTTCAGAAACACAAATTGTAATCTTTAATATTTATTTTTTTAGATTAAAACTTAAAACCTTACTACTCTAATTTAAAATGATTTTATTAAAAAAAATAATAATATTAATATATTCTCAGGTCTACAATCAAATTTATCAAAATAAGAAAAGTTTTAATAAAAATATATTTCTTAAAATAAAAATTAATAATTCAATGAAAATAATAAAGAAAATTTAAAAAATTATTATAATAAATCTTTAGACGATACGTAATCTAATATTGATAAATATCAAAATCAAAAAATTTAATTAACAATAAATAAATAAAATGAGTAATAATAAATAAATTAAAAAAAAAATAACATAATAAACATTAATTTAAATGTTAATGATAACAAAATTATTGTTAGAAATGAAGAAGATAATTTAGAAAAAAAAAGTATAAATGAAATAATTCGGAGTAGAAAAATAATAAAGAAGAATAATTACAAATTAATGATAAAAGGATGTTGGAACATACAAGAAGATAAAATGATAATAAACCATGTAAAATAAAATGGGCCTAGAGAATGGTCTTTTTTAGCAAAATAAATGCAAGGAAGAATAGGAAAACAATGTAGAGAATGATGGTATAATCATTTGGACCCTAGAATTAAAAAGGAAAAATGGACTAAATAAGAAGATAATTTAATTATTAAAGCTCATAAAATATATGGAAATAAATGGACCATTATTAGTAAATTTCTTAATGGAAGAACAGATAATAGTATAAAAAATCATTGGAATTCCACACTAAAAAAATAAATTGATCTTAATCCATATATTTAAAATAATTAATAAAGTAGTTAATCTCATTTTATAGTTAATGGTATTATTTATTTAATAATTTATAGATCTTTAAAGCACAGATGAAAATAATTCTAAACCAAAAATTTTTCCTTAAATATATATCACTTTATTTATTCCTGATTTCAATAATTTATAAAATTTTAGCTATTAAATAAAGAAAGATCCATTAAATTAAAATATTTTAACATTTAATACATTATTAAAAATTTATAAAGATCTTGAAATTTAATCGTAAGATTATTTTGTAAAACATTATGTTTGATTTAATAAATTTAATTCTATATTCATAAAATATTATTTATACAATTTCATTTAATTTAAAAAATTATTTATATAATTTAATTTAAATTATAAAATTTAAAAAATTCAAAATTATTTTCTTTATTATAATAAAAATTATTTATAATTTACTTTAAATTTACAAAATAAAAAGATTAATTATATTTATATATTTTCTTATTTTTAATTTTACTAAGAATTGTATTAAATATATTTAGAAATATTAGCTAATATAGGAAATGAAAATATTGAAGGAGGATAGTTAATCAATAATAGTATTTACTAATTATGAATTTAAATTTAATTAAAATGATTTATTAGGAATTAATACAGTCTCAAAATAAAACTAAAAATCAAAAGATGAAATTAATAGTTGCAATAAAAATAATGAATAAATAAATAATAAATAGGATTAAAAAAATTAAAGTGAAGAAATTACAAGTTAATAAAATTAGATCAAATTAAAATACTTATAAAAAGAACAATTAGATAATAATAAATAAGAATAATAATTATCAAAAACATAATAGTTTAATAAAGCATAAAAACTGTTATAAAATCACTAACTTTCAGGTATATCTTAACCTTTATAGATTCTAGACGAATAATAAGAAGAAAATTAAACCTTAATAGAATTTAATAAATAATAACTATTGCTACAACATAAACAATATTTATAAGAATAAAAATAAAAAAAAGAAAAGTTAAAAGAGTTAGAATAATAAGTAAAAGTATTAAAAAGTTAGAATCATAAATTATACGATACAAATTTCAACATAAAAGATTATATGAAATAGAATAAACTTTAGTCTATAAATTTAGATAAATAAAAAACTCTTTAATTACCAAAAGCAAATTTAAATGAAAACAATATTAACATGAAGTAGTCAAAATCATAGAAATCATAAATGGAATAGACGAATTCAATTTTTTAAATCAAGTATACAAATTCAGTAGTCAATTCAAACACAACTCAACAAAATATTTTGCAAAACATCCAGAATAAATTAGAATAATAAAAAAGTTAAAGTTAATATAAATAAACTGAAAATACAGCTAATTTAACTTAATAATAAGGAGTTTAATCTTTATAGACTCAATTCAATTCAACTTAGTAAACTTTTTAATTAAATTAAATTCCCTAAACAAACAAAGCTTAATAAAAAATTAGAATAGAATAATAATTTGCTACTCTTTAAAAATAAAAATAAAACTCTATATTTAATCAAAATTCAGAGTAAAATTAAATCAATGATATTTAACAGAAATAATATTTAATTAATAATAAAGAATTATTAATTAAATAAAAACTAAAATAAAAATCAGAATAAATAAATTAATTTATTAAAACAGATTAATAATAGTCTAATATTATTTATCATAAAGAAAATGATAATAATAATAAAACTTAGACATCAAACCAAAATTATTATTAATAATAATAAAAATATTTTAGAATAAAAGATGATTAAATTTAAAATTCTTAAATTTAATAATAAGCTGATAAAAAATAATAAAACAGATAATAACCATTTGAAAAGGATTAAGAGCTAAATAAAAAGATAAAAACTTAAAATAGTTTATCTGAATAAAAATAAAATGAAAATATTGCTCAAGATTAATTACTTGAAAAAACATTAGCAAATAAATTACATTAGGATTAAATTTAAAAGTTCAAATTATTGCATCAGGATTTTCTAAAGAAAGACAAAGCTAAGAGGTTTTTTGAAGAAGACAGATTTTCTAATATATATAGTTTAATAGTAAATACTATTAATAAAGATTAAAATGAAAAACCATATCAAAAAATTTTTAACAAAAATTAAATTTACGTATAAGTTTTAGATAAAAAAATATTTTCAAAAAGAAAAAAATAATTATCTTATGATAATTCTAATATTTAAAATTTAAAAGATAATATAATAAAAGATTAATAAAATATGATTTAATAAGAAGATAAAATTAAAAATAATTGAATTTCTTTTAATTTAACATACAAAACCTATAAAGTTTACTTTTATATATATTATTATTTAAAGAAAATATATATAAAATATGAAAATTTAATATAATGATAATTTTTGCTTAATGTTAAATAAATAATCATTAAATAGCATAATATGTAAAAATAATGTATAAATTAAAATTTATTAATATATGTTAAACAATTTAAATAAACACCAAAATAGTATTAATTTTATAAATTATTAATTATAATTATAAATTTTTAAAGAAATAGTATTTAATTAAAGTCATTATTCTTATTCATCAATATTATTTTCTTAAATTTCATCTTTTTCTTGCTTTTTATTATTTTTACTTTTTTTATTTTTTTTTTTTGCCCATTTAGCTACATTTTTGGCTTATCCTCTCAAATCAACTTTCATTTCTTTATCTGCTTTAGCTATTTCTTTTTCTAAATCAATTTCTTCATCTTTAGAAACATTACAACTTTCTTTTTATTCTTTTTTGTCTTCAATTTTTATTTTATTTTCATCATTTTAATTTTATTATTACTCTTCATCAAAAAATTAATTTTCATCATCAGGTTAATTAGGTTAAAACATTGTAGATCCTTATTAAATTCTTATATTCATTATTTTAAAAAATTTAATTTGTCTAAATCTATTCCAAATTATAAAAGATGGAATAATATTTAATAATAAAACAAATCCAATTATCATAAAGAGTGTAAATTATTAAAATTAATAAGGAACATAAGATTAACATAACTACTATTGATAATTAAGCATTTATTATTATATATTTTTGCAATTAGAATTTTTATCTAAAAAGTTATTGTTTAAATTAAATAATAAAGCCATATCTAATTGATTTTTGACTTAATCACTTTTTAAAATTCTTAATGTGAAAAGATTTAAATAAGTGTTAATATTATCTCTTAGTGTTGGAATACTACTTTGAATACTATTAAAAAAAGCATTTCTTGAGGGAAAATATTATTATAGAATATTAAGATAAATAGATAAATAAGTGTATTGATACTAACAATTGGTATTAAAAGCAATAAAATATCTGGTATTAATAAATGAAGTTGTTGCTTAATTAATAGTTATACAAGTTTTGCTACCTAATAAAATATTATTAATTTATAATTTAAAATATATTATATAGATTATAAATATAATCATGATAGTGATAATAATGATTATGATAGTAATAATTATGATGATGATAATAAAAGTAATACCTAATGGAGTTGTAACTTCATTAACATATAAAGGATAGGTACAGTTAGCAGTATTTATAACATATTAATCTTATGGATTTCTACAATAAATAAATTAGTTTTAAGATGCATCAACCCATAAATTGAGATTCTATAGTGCAACAAAAGGATTTCTATCAATGAGTAAATTTTCAGTCGCAGCATCATTGAATAATTAAGAATTGGCATAATAGGAAAAGGTAGTATTAATAATAATATTAAAGCGATCATAAATACTCTAAACTGTATTAGTGTGATTTTTGACAGAATACTAGAACATTGGATTAGTAATATTTTGAGTAGTTTGATAGATATTATATAAATAACTGACATTAAAATAACTTAATGTGTTACCATCACCATATAAACAATTACCTATGTAATTCTATAGAACCTATAATTCTGGATTATTCATGAAGTACATCTAATAACTTTGTTTGTTTTACAATATTTGGGTATTCAACTAGCAATGTTCATTTAACTAGATCATAATAGGAGTTACAGATATTAGAAAATAAAAAGTGAGTGCTGTGAGGATACAAGTCAATATAAATTAAAGCAACATAAATACTCTATATATGTCCTCATTCTTTTAAAATACTAAAGAGAGTATAACAAAAGTAGAAACAGACAAAAAGATAAGCAATGATACATAAACAATTTAAAGTGTTTAATTAGAAAATAAGTTAAGAGTGTTGAGTTAAGCGGCAGTGAGTCTTGGTGATAAGTAATACTAAACTTGAGCTGCATTAGTTTTAATAAGTAATAAATTAGTGAGATAATTATTGAGAGATGAATTGTAAATAGAAATATTACCAAGGTAATTATTAACATTATTCTACAATAACTTTTGTTAATTAAACACATTATTAATCTAATCCAACTAATTGTAAGTAGCATTGATGATTGAGTTTGGACTGGACTGGTTAGATCCTATTACACTCTAAAAGAAATAACTAGTGATTAGATTTCCAGATATACTATCTTGTAAAGAAGGACTTTTGTAACAGCCATTAGCATAATTATTCTAATAGTTAATGATGATAGTCTTCAATTAAGTTTAATATTAATTCATCAAGGCATATTCAGTATTTAAAGTATTACTCAAGTTCGTATAACCATTATTGCTACTACTCCTCATAATTAATCCATTAGTAATCAAATTATTAACCCCTGTAAATGATCCACTCCCATTAACCAAATACTATTAAATACCTCCTTACATACACTAAAGTGAACTCTATTAACTCGGCAATAGATCAATTAAAATAATTGATGTTATTGCTAAACCCAGAATTAAAAAGTTTAGGATTTTTAGTAACAATTTATACTTCAGCTGATCTTTTCTCTTCACTTAAAGGAATTTTCTATTTAAGTCCTTCTCTTGAATCCAATAGAAAATCACGATGAATAAAAATATTGATAGACTTATAATGAACATACCAAAGAAAAATTACCCATATTTTTCAAGACCTGATAAGTAGTCTGTCTAAGAATTTACTCCTGAGTAATAATTCTTTATAAATAAGTTATCAGAAGTTCTATTTAGCTACAAATAATTTTAGCTGAATTTTAATAAATTATTATTCTAAAGATTCAATTGGCAATTCATTATTATTATTATATATATATCTTGCAATCGCAAAATACATTTATTTATTATTAAATAAATCTATCAAACTTTTTACATAAAATGCTTCCATCTATATAGGTTGGGAAGCTTCTCTCCATCTATTTCAACTTCTTTAATTCTTTCAAAAATTTCTTAGTCTCTTTCGCCTTTTTAAAATCCATCATTACTAAAAAACACTTTCAATTTTAATTCATTATTAAGATTATCTAGTTCAGTCTAAAATAATAAGATAATTTATAAATAATTACAGGTAGGTTGAAATAAGCATTTTAAAGTAAATGCTAATGTTAAAGTATTTAAGATTTAGACTTAGATTATGCTTATAAAAACTAAACAAAAGCATCTACCTTAAACTTTCCAATTCTATTATTATCTCCTTATTTATCTCTATCTCTGACATCAACTTCTCCGTGATCTTACTCTTCAGCTCCAACAACAACAATATAATTGTATTAATCATTCTAAGCATTCCTGACTTTCTTATTGAGAGTATTATTGGAGGTATCGAGATCACAATTAAAACCTTCTAATTTCAACCTATTGTGTACTTTTTCTGCATACTCACTGAATTTATCACTAATTGGCAATACTATTACTTGTTTAGCAGAAATCATGAATGGCCATTTACCTTTAAAATGTTCACAGCAAATCGCCATGAATCTTTCCACAGAGCCTAACACTGCTCTGTGAATTATAATAGGTCTAGCGAATCCATTTTTCAAATGATTCTCTTCTTTCTCTACTTTTTCTGTTTTATTATTATCCTACTTGTCTCCATCCTTCTTTTTATCTTCTTCATCCTTTTTATTCTCCAATTTATTGTTATCAGTCTCCTCAGTCCTGTACTATAGATTAAATCTAAGAGGGAAATTGAAATCTAATTGAATAGTTCCACACTAATGTTCCCTCTTCATAGTATCAAATAATTTGCAATCTATTTTAGGTCCATAAAAAGCACCATCTCCAGGATTAATTTTATAAGGTTTTCCAAATTACTCTAATGCTTACTACAATGCTTTTTCAGCATCATCCCACATTTAATCATCACCTATAGACTGTTCTGGTCTAGTACTCAGCTCAAATTTATAACTAAATCCAAACAGATTATAAATATAATCTACAAATTATAAGACACCCAATATTTCAGATTAAATCTAATCAGGTCTAACAAAAATATGAGCATCATCTTATTGGAATCTCCTTACTCTTGTTAATCCAGAGAGTGCTCCAGTAATTTCATTACGATGCAACACTCCAAAATCAGCCATTCTTAATGGCAGATCTCTATAAGACCTTAATTAACTATCGAACATTATACAATGAGCAGGACAATTCATTGGTTTTAATCCATGTATTTCCTCAATAACTTCATTCTTTCCTCCACTATTCTTCACTTCTTCTCTTATCTTCACGAAAAACATGTTTGCATTATATTTTCCATAATGTCCACTCGTTTTCCATAAGTTCACATTGAACATGTTTGGAGTTATTACTTCCTTATATCCTCTTATTTAATATTACTCTCTTATTATATTTATTAGTTTCTAGTGGATTATAGCTCCTGAAGGATTGAAGAAAGCACATCCAGGAGATAACTAATTAAAGAAAAATAATTCTTATTATTTTGCTATTATTCTATGATCATATTTTGCTAATTCTTCTTAGATTCTATTATATTCTTTCATCTGTTTTTCCTACATGAAACTTATTCCATAAACTCTTTACAAACAATCATTTTTGGCATTGCCCATCCAATAAGATCCACTGTTTTTCAGAATCTTTATAGCTTTTATTTTGCCCGTATTTAGAATATGAGGTCCAGTACATAAATCTATTAGATCTCCACATTTATAAGCAGTGGTTTTTCCATTCTCTTGTACTTTGTTTTAAATCAACTGTAACTTAAATGGATTGTCTTAGAACATTTCCAAAGCTTCTTCTTTGCTTAAAACTATCCTTTCAAATCTTTACGCTTCCTTGATATTTTTATAAGCTTTTTCTTCAATTTCTTTATAATTTTCGGGCTGAATTTTATGATCTCCCATATAAGCATCGTAATAAAATCCACTTTATAAAGGAGGTCCAATGCAGAGATGACATCCATAATTCTATTCTAAACATTCTCCTAATACATGAGCTGATGAATGCCAGAATACCATTTTACCTAAAGGATGTTCCCAATCCAGTAACTCTACTTCACAATCACCTTCTAATTATCTTGTCAAATCATACAATTCCCAATCTTCTTACTTTACTATTATTATTATTATCATTTTTATTTTTATACTATTAAAATCATTATTATCCTTTTTATTATTATTATATTATTATCATTATTATCAATAATATCATCATTATTATTATAATTATTAATTATTATTCTCATATTAATAAATTAAATACATTTGAATAATTAATATTAAATTTACTTTAATCTTATTCCATATCTTCTGCTTCAGGGCCTGTATTAATAACATTGTCCTCTAAATGATTTTAATATTTTTTAGAGTATTTGACTCTGCAAACAAGAATATCATTTTCTTTTTTTTTAAATTCTTTTTTTATTAATTCTAAAACAGTAGTTTAAAATGAAACTCCTTAAACTGTTTTGATTTCAGCATTGTCATAAAGTTTGAGTTTTACTGAAATTTCAACTTATTAGAACATTGATTTTTATTATTATTGAATTTCTTTAATTTTATCAAAAACTTACAATCTGTGCTTGATGAATTATGGATCTTTAGTTAATTTAAACTCTTCTCCTATTTTTCCTTTCTAATTTATTGATTATCCAGTTGATTCTTTGGTCCTTTTATTAAACTCCATGCTTTATTTTATCTAAATTATTCTAAATCTTTTTTAAATCTATTTCAATATCATCTATATATAATATATATCTTAATTTCTTTATATATATTTACATATAATTCAATAATCATTTTATTATATAGAATAAATATAAATTTAAATTAAATCTATTTAATTATATATCATTGACATATTTAAGTATATTTCTATTTTTATTGTAAAGCTTTATTCTTTTTGTATACTTAACAAGTAAAAACAAAAGCTATCCAAAACTTAAATATAAATTAATAAATACCGTGACAAATTATATTGAGATAGAGACAATAGAGGTGAAAAGATAAATAATATATTTATAATTAATATAAAATTCATCTTCTCTAATTATATGCATTCTTACAGTCTCATTTGTATATTATCTTTTATAATAATAAAATCTGCCTAAAAAACAACTCTTTAATCTGTAAAAAAACATTAATGCCATTAATTAGTTTAATATATTCAAAACTAAATAATAAAAGTATTTATCTGTATTATTATTTTAAATATTTTTCTAAAATTTAAATGCTCCTATAAATAGAATGATTATTAAAAAATAGTAAAATCTTTAAGAATAAACTATTATTTATTGACGTTATTTTTCTTAAATATGGTATTATTTTTAAGATTCTATATTTTATAATTGGCTTTAATATTAATAATCTGTAATATTCTCTGCAAATATTAAAACCATAAATAAAATAATATCAATAATGAGAATATATTTTTGAAAACTACTATTTAATTTATTATTATTTACAATCTTTAAAAGAGCTGAAATTCAATACTCATGTAATAATATATTATCTATTTGTTTTTATAATATTTATAAATTTTTAATTAAAAAGTAATTTAATTATATGTTTACATCAATATTTTAAATTGAATCAAATTAATTTTTAATATATTTACTATTTAATTTTTAATATGAATAATTATATAATTATTTTAATAAAAAAAAAATATTTATGATAATATATAATATATAAATTATTTAACCATCTATTAGAGACCAAAAAAATTTTAGATCAATAAAATAAATTTATATTTATAAAAATAAATGTATAAATATTTACAAATATTATTAAATATTTTTATGTTTATGTATATAAGTTTAAATTTAAATTATAGTTGATATTTATAAAATGAATATATAAGATTAAAATGGTAAAATAGAAATTATTTAATAAATATTTTAAAATAATTAAGAAAAAAACTTATTGTAATATGATTAAGAAATTGATTAAAAATATTAAAACTTTAAGATAGACTCCTAACATGTATTTTACATTTATCAATTTAAAATATTAAGATTTAATAAAATTTATAAACTTACCCACGCATGAATCAAAAATCTGTTTCTTTCTCAACATAATCAATTTAAGATAATTTTAGCGGAATTAATTAAGGATAATAACTTAAATAGAAAATAAAAGAAATGGATTTAGATTATAGATATCTATTAACGAAATTTTGCAGCAAACTAAATATAAAATTATAGTTAATAACAAAAAAAATAGATAAGTAAATTAAATTATAAATTTTAATATTATTTAAAATTAGAAATAATTTAGAAATTACAATATTCATATAAGATTAAAAGTAAATTCAAATAAATTATCCTGATATATAATCAGCATATTAAAATGGATGTTTATTAATGATTAATTAAATAATAAATTCTAATATTTCTTATTAAATAATTTTAGAATAAATGATAAAAATACGTATTTAAATATAATATTTTTTTAGATAAATTAGTTTAAAATTAAGAAAATAGAAATTAAAAAGATTTATAGAAAAAATCAAAACATTTATTGGTTTTAAGAAAAGATATTGAATAAGAGTAAAAAAAATAATGTAATAGAGAAGAGTAATTAATCTAAGAAACATTAAATTTATGTTTTGAAAATAATATAGATTTAAACTTTAAAATATAACCAATAGTATATTATAAAGTTAAAACCAACATTAAAAATGTAATATTTAAAAGTTAAAATTTATCCATATAATAAGCAAAAGCTGATGTTTGTATTTAAATTTAAAAATATTTACAAATAAATTAAATTAGCAATCAAAATATTTGTTATAATATTGCTAAAAATAATATTACAAGTCAAACAACTAATAAAAACATGATATAAAACTTAAATTATAGTTGCACTAACATTGACAATAATTTATCTAAAAATAATATAATTTATATATAAAATTAAAATGAAAATAATTAAAATAAAGAAGATAATAAAAATGATAATTAAAATAATGATAAAAATTATAATATAAGTGCGAATAAAAATAATAGTTATTTTTAATAGAATATTTATAATAATCATGATTATATTAGTGCAAATAAAAATAACAGTTAAAATTATAAGTAAAATACTAGTTATGCCAGTTAAATTGGAAGTATTTATTAATAAAATTTTAATGATTTGTAATTCCAATTGAATATAGAATTAGAAAACTATATTTTTAAATACAATTTCTCTGAACATATTTAATAATAGTATTTAAATAAAAACATTATAAATCACATAAATAATAATGAAAATTAAGTATTTTATACTAAATGTTACGAGTTAAATGAATGAATAAGAGTTTAATGTGTAGATTATTTATAAATAACTAATATTTTTGAAATAATTTAGAAATTAGAATCTTTGAATTTTATAGATAAATAAAATAATAATAATAAAATTGAAATTAAAAGTGTAAATCCTGTAGGATCATTTTTATTAGGATGTATGAGAAATAATAGAAAAGAAATAGATATAATCATAAATTATATCAATAATTAAGTTAAAAACAAAGAAGCTTTAGAATATATTAAAGATATGATATTATAAATTAATAAATAATCTAACTTTATTATGGATTTCAGCAATAGTTAAGATGATTAATAAGTATTTAATGAAGAAATGAATATTTCTGGTGATTGTTTAATAATAAAAACAAATTAAGGAGATATATTTGTCAAAATATATGCTTTTGAAATGGAAAACGAATTTGAAAATCTAAGGAAATAAATCATAAAAAATAATGTGTTTTTTTATTTTAGTAAAGAATAGCTTAAAATAGATTAATATTTTAATAAATAGTTAGGATATGCTCCTTAAGTTCATCATGTTTACTGGATGTATAATTAAATGTTATAATTCACAATCAAAGATGAAATTATGATGTTATTAAGATTGATAAGAAATTGGAGAATTAAATAAGATCTTCTATATTTTAATACTGAATTAATAGATTATATTTTGTTATCTAATTTAAAGAATTATTAAAATTTACATTTATTTGTTAATGACTCAGTAATTATTAAATAAAAGTAAATATTAATGAAAGATTAAACAATTCTTCGAAAAATTATCAAGTGGCTGGCTTTTAGATGAAGAAAGTTTCAAAAATATGATTCCTTTATATTAATATTTCTCGTAACAAATAACTGAAGAATAAAAGAAGATGATAACTTAAATAGCATTTAATATATCAACTTAAAATGGATACATATAGATATTATGATTATGAAAATATAAAATACAAAAAAAAAAAATATGAAAATATAAAATAAATTGAAGGTAAGATATAAAAATATAAAATGAAAATGAAGTTATGATCACGATTATAACATTTGAGTTTTAGATGTTTAGTACTCATCTTCTAATTTCTACCATTACTCAACAATGACTTCAAACTCCTCAAAAAGCATGGAATGAGTGAGTCTCAATCTCCTTGGACCATATTCCAAAGAATAGTTTTTATGAGCAGCATTAACTTCCATTTCTCTATTGAAGTGAATACCCCATCTATTATTATAATATTACTATTTTATTTTTATACATTACAAATAATGAGGAATCCATATTATTGCCGCTATTCCGTATGATAATCGCATTTCTCTACTACTGTAATCATCGTATATAGATCTATAATACCAAAACCTATTTCTAAATAAAGCAGCTCCCATTTTATTAATAAATTATAAACTATTTAGATATAAAATTATAAATATTTAAAATCTTTAAGGATATATATGGTTTTGATATAGAGAGAAGAAAAGAGAAAAGTATACGAATATTTATTAGAAGAAGGAGTGATCGTATTAAAGAAAGATTTCGCATTACCTGAACATAATGATACTAAAGTTCAGAACTTAAA
>Ga0315908_10001722_pt1 | contig 16286 bp, 9 predicted proteins | sample LakEriMetagenome_12_FD_203520 | JGI IMG/M metagenome (GOLD analysis project Ga0315908, IMG submission 203520) | Freshwater fungal communities from buoy surface, Lake Erie, Ohio, United States - Buoy 4 MA124 | ecosystem: Environmental > Aquatic > Freshwater > Lake > Lake biofilm | place: USA... | reverse complement strand
TCTAATCCTTCCACTTCCAATGCATTCAAAATAGGAGGTAGGTTACCTTCGAATTACACATCCACTACTGCTCCAATAACTTATGTAATTTAACCAACGTTCTGTTTCTTTACTGCTGTTTGTTTGCCAACAGCTTCAGCTCTGATTTATTTAAACAATTACTTTCTTAGTATCTTATTCATTGTTTATATTGTTTATTAAAAATAATACAAACAATATATTATTAACAAGTTTATATATATTCCCAATATTTATATTATATAAATTATATAAATATTAATGTTGGGATATTAACTCAAATATAGATTTTGTTATGAATTTAACTCAATAAAAGATATGACTCCTAAGAAGATATTTGACTATTTATAAAAACATATAGTTGGATAAGAAGAAGCTAAGAAAGCAATATCAATAGCTTTAAGAACAAGATGGCGTAGATATCAATTGGAAAAAGAATTAAGGGAAGCAATAATTCCAAAAAACATTTTATTAATAGGACCAACTGGGTGTGGAAAAACTGAAATAGCAAGGAAAATAGCTAAATTAACTAATGCTCCATTCATTAAAGTAGAAGCTACTAAATTTACAGAAATAGGATATCATGGTAAAGATGTAGAAACTATGATTCAAGATTTAGTGAGAAATAGTGTGAGATTAGCAAGGCAACAATCAATTTAAGAAACGGAAAATAGGAAACAAGAAATATTAGACATCATTTACTTTTAATTATTAGAGTGTTTTATGGGAGTAAATTATCCTAATGCAGAAATTTTAGCGAAAAAGTATCATCATTTGAAAAACGGAGATATGGATGAAAGGTTTGTAACTATAGAAATTCCAGAGGATATGGAGTTGCAGAGTTAGCAATTTATTAATCTTGATGAATTTATTTTATTCTTAAAGAAAGTAAAGTTAACAGGGTTGAAAGGAAAATCAACAGAGAAGCATATAATATCAGTAAAGGAAGCGAAACAGTTCCTTTTAGAAAGATATCAGGAGAAAATAGCATCAGATATTGATTATAAGAAAGGAGCTATAAAGAGAGTGGAGGAGGAAGGAATTGTGTTTTTAGATGAGATTGACAAAATAGCGGTAGCAGAAGGGAGATAATAATCAAAATAAAGTCCTTCTTCAGATGGAGTGTAAAGGGACCTATTACCAATTATTGAAGGAACTACAGTAAACACAAAATACGGTGATGTAAAAACTGATCACATACTATTCATTTGTAGTGGAGCCTTCAGTCAAAGTAAAGTCACAGATTTAATGCCTGAATTGTTGGGAAGACTTCCAATAAGAGTTCAGCTTAATATACTATCTAAGGCTGATCTTATTAAAATATTGAAGGAGCCACAGTATAATTTATTAATGCAGTAATAGAATCTCTTGAGCACTGAAAATATTAAACTGTAATTTACAGAATAGGCTATTGAATAGATAGCTCATTATGCCCATGAAGCTAATTTATATTAAGAGAATTTAGGGGCTAGGAGATTACATTCTATGGTTGAAAAACTTTTGGAGGACATTTCTTTTGATTATATAGATAAGAATCATGAACATATTCATACTTATGGATTTATTAATGTTGATATTGACTAGAATTATGTTGATTCTAAGCTATCTAAATATTCTGAAAAAGTAGATCTTAATAAATATATGATTTGAAAATTAAATGTATATTTTCAATTTTAAAGTTATTTATTCTTTTATTAAATATAAAACATCATTTGAATTAATTTATCAATTTTTTATCTTAAAAATAAAATAAAAAAAATAATGAGGCTTTTTTAAAACAAATAAGAAGTTTTAAAATAAATATAAGTCTATAAAGATAGACTATTAATTTATAAAGATTAAGTAATTGATATTTCTGATTTTAAACATCCTGGACCTTAAGAACTCATAGATAATAATATAGGAAAAGATATTTAAAAGCTATTTGAAGAACAAAATCACTCAAAAAACGCTTATTTATTGTTGAAAAAATATTAAATTGGAAAGATAATGAGTGATGAATAAGAATACGTAAAAAATGATTTAATAAATGAAAAAGAAGAGCAAATCCACAAAATACTAGACAAAAAGATTAACCCAAAAAAGCCGTTGGAAGATTAAGTAAAAAAATTAACTAGAGAAGAATTTTTAGTTTATATATCAAGACCTAGATATGCTGAAAGTGAAACCTCGATTCAAATCCATTCTTCAAAAATAATTGACATTCTTAACTAAGCGAATATTTGGATGAATCTTGTAATTTACACATTATTAAGTATGTACTTAATTAACAAGACGTATAAAGAAGCAGAAAGCATTAAAGATAAATGTAAATGGTGGATGACTCTGATTTTATCAATGATCCTCTTCTGGAGCTTGACAGAGTATGTTATGCATAGATTTGTCTTGCATGGTGAGGATAGATTGCCTGAAAATCCTACTGGAGAATAGATCTTTACTATTTTTAAAAGGCATACTCAACATCATGTCTATATGAATTAGAAATATAGGGTTGCATAAAAAATTATTATTTCTCTTCCTATGTTTACTGCTCTTTATTCTATCTTGTATTTGCTTATCGGAAATTATTATACACAGGTTTTTATTGCTGGCATTTTTATTGGCTAATAGTCTTATGATTAGCTTCATTATTACTTTCATTTTGGATCTGAACCTTATTTTAACTTCCTTAAAAAGTTGAAAGCCAATCATATGAAGCATCATTGGAGAGATCGCAAAAAAGGATTTGGAGTTACTAACTTACATTGGGATTATACTATGGGAACTTTACACAAATGAACATTTATATCATTAAAATTTAATAAGTATTATAAACATTTAAATTATAAAAATACAATTAAAATTATGAAATAGGAAGAAATTTAAGAAATTAAAAAATTAAGATTATAATTAATTGAAGTTACTAAAGAATTAGTTATAAGAGAATAAAGAGAAGATAAATTACAAAATATTATTGACTAAAAAAATGAGGAAATAATTTAAATGGATAATTCATAAAAGACAATGAAAAAAATATTTGAAAAATAATTAGAAGATAAAGAAAAATATTTATAAATTTTAAAAGAGTAATAAAATAATTAAGATTTTAGTAAAAGCATTTAAGATAAAGATAAATATATAGAAAATTTTAAAAATATTATTTAATAATATAAATTGCAATTAAAAAAAATCAAAGAAGAAAGAATAAAATCTGATAAATAAATAGAATAAGATATTTAAATGATTAAGTAAGAAGTTAAAAATAATTAGGAATAAAACTCGGAAAAATAGAAATAAATTGAATATATGGATTAAATAATTTTAAAATAAGAAAGCAAAATTCAAGAACTTTAAATTGTGATAGAAGATTAAAATAAATAATTATAATTATAAATGAAATAGTAAGATGACTTATTAAAAGTTATTTAAGAATTGGAAAATTGAATAAAAATGAACAATGAATAAATTTTAGATTATTAAAATCAAATTAAATTATAATTCAAAACATAAACAATAAATCAAGAATAATAAATTTATGAGGAATAAATATAATAGATATAAAAATAAAATTAATAAATAAAATAATATTTAGATGATTAAGTTATTAATAAATAAAAAATACAGTAACTTATTTAAAACGAGTAAAGTTTAATAATTTATATTAAATTTTAGGAAAAATTTATAAATTTAATTGAAAAATAATTTATAGATGAAGTAAAAATTATTTTTAGTAATTAAAAAAAAATAAGTAAATCTAAAGAATTAATTGTCTAAAAGTTATAAGAAATATAATAAAATTTACAGAAACAATTATAGATAAACAAGTAAGAGTTATAAAACAAAGTAAACTTAAATAATGATTACTCTTAAATTATTGATTTAAATTGAAAAATTGATAATTTTTTTGAAAAAAGTTTAAAAAATATGACAAATATATAGTAATAAGAAACATTAAGTTAACAAATAATAAAAAATTAATAAAAATTAATTAAAGATTTAAAAATAGAATTGAAAAGTATAATTGAAGAAAAAAATTAAAATATTTAGCTGATTGAAGAGTTAAATAATAAAATAGACTAGATGAAAAAAGAAATTAAAATAAAAAAAAGCTTAGATTGTATAAATATTTAAGATTAAAAGAAATATCAAACATTGATTGATGAATTAAAAAATAAAATATAATAATAATAGTCATAAATATAATAAATAGAATAGTAAAAATAAAAAATTATTAGAGAAGATTATAATTACTTATAATTTTCTTAATAATTGTAATAATATAAAAAATAAGTTGCTAATTTATAAGATTAGAATGAAAACTAATAAAAATAGAATTCTAAAATTTTATCCTCTATGAAACAAAAAGATATATACATAAAAAATTTAAAAAATAAATTAGATAATTTATTTTAATAAGATAAAATTTCATAAGAATTATTATAAGATTTAGATTAATTAAAAGAAAACAATAAAAAATTGAAATAATAATTAGATATTAAAGAAAATTCAAATAATAATTTAAAAATTAAAATAGAATAATTAAATTAGTAACTGGAAGATAAAGAAAAATAATATTTGGAATCATAGAAAAATAATCTTATAGAAAAGCTAAATCTTAATAAATAATAAGAACTGTATACATAATTAGAAAATAAATGTTATTTATATTAATTTATATTGAAAAAAATATAATTTTTTATTTTTCAAGAGATAAAATTAATTAAGAAAAATAAATTAGAATAATAACTAAATAATTAGTACTAATAATCTTAATCACAAGAATAAATTTAGTATTTTGGTGAAAGTATGTAAATATTACAGTTAAATCCATATTAATTATCTTATTTTATAAATAATAATGATGAAAATAAATAGAAAATATTTAATATTCAAAAATAGCTTCAGTAATTGGAGTAAGAGACTCAAGATTAATAAACATAAAACGATTCATTAATAAATAATATAAAACAAGAATATTTAGATATTATATATATGAAATTTAAATAAATAATTACTTAACTATCAAATATGATTAATTAATGAATATAAAATATGAAATAATTTAAATAAATTAGTTTAATATTCATTTTTATGTATTAAATACTAATTAATAATAATAATTTGAATTAATTTTAATAATGAATTTTTATATATATAAAATCATTTAAATGATTCTTTTACCAATTCTAAAAGTTTTTTTTCTTTATAATTAAGATACTTTTATTTTTTTATTAATTTTTTATAAACTTATTTAGCTTATTTATAATGAAATTTTTAAAAATCTTAATTATTTCTATTTCTTTAAAGTTTTTCTTTGATATCAATAAATTCAAATAATTTATACTAATCTTCATCTAAAAGAATTAATTTTAATTTTTCTATTTAAAATTAAAGTAAGTATAAGTTTTTTATGTCTAAAAAACTTTATACATTATCTATTTCATTATTCAAATTAATACTATTATTTTATATCTACAAAATTTATTAATTATTAAGTAAAATTTAATCATTATCTTTTTTATCATTTAATGAATTTAATGTTTAAATATTATTATTATTTATTTTATTTATAAATTTATTATTTTCATTATTTTGAATAAAATTTTCAGTAATAAGATTTTATACTTAATTTTCTTTACTTTTTATAAAATTATTTATACTTTTACTTTCATTCAAATTATTTTAAATATAACTTTTTTTTATTTATTTTTATTGATTATTTGTAGTATATTTATTTTTCGATTCATATGATTTTTATATATCTATTTTTGATTATTAAATTTGATTAAAAATAAGCTTATTTTAATTATTTTAATTATATATCTAACTTTTTTAAAAAAAGTGTTAATCCTTTAGATTAATAATTTTTTTATTTTTAATTTATTTTTATTTTTTAATTTCAATTTTTTTCTTATATTTTTTAAAATATCCATTTATTAAATAATTATTAAAATCATTTAGCTAAAATTTTTTAATTTGATATGAAAAATAGTAACAGCATAAAAATTAAAGAAAATTTTTAATGATAGTTATATTTGAAAATAAATCATTTATTGATTGTTAAATATTCCAATATTTAAAATATACCCTTTTTTAATTTGAATTAAAATTGAAATTTATAAGCATAAAATAATTAATATTACATTATTAAAAGGATTTATCACCAAATTATTAACATTAATTTAAATCAACATTTCTTGCATTTTAAATTTAAAAATTTTTATCTATATATTAAAATTGATAATTCGATTTTTATACGTAATTATCAATATAAAATATATTAGACTATGATTCAACTTATAATAAATTTTATTCAAAATTTACTTGAGTAAAATACATTTAAGCATCAAACTCAAAATTATATTTATTGTGTCTAGATTAAATTAAATTAAAATAATTTTTGTCATCTGCTTATTAGATATAAAAATCTTGAATAAATAATTCTAAATTAAAAATCATTTAAAAAATATTTAAAGTATTCTATTTGGTATAATTAAAAAATTATTTCATATCTTTATAATTCAAATTTATTTTGAAATTAGAATTCTTTTAAAAAATAAATTATTGATCTAAAGGTAAACAATAAAAATTAGTAATGTTTGTTAGATTTTAGATTTAAATAATTTGTTTTTCATTTAAATGTTCAAGAGTGCATCTTTCCATTTAATATTATTTATTAATTTTTTTAATATATAATGGTCTTTTTGGATCCATTTCAAAGTCTGTGATAATATTAATATTAAATAATTCTATAACACTATAATCTATTTCGTAATTGTTAGTTGATATCATTTGATCAAGTGAAATTCCTACAAAAATTGGGCTTTTACTTAATTATTTTATGCTGATATTAAAATCAGAAAATTAATTTTAATCAATATTAAAGTAATAATATTCAATATTAGTTTTATTTATTATATTTATAAATTCTTTTATTACAAAATACATAAATACTCCAAAAAATATTAATGAAGAAGATTTAGTAACATAATTGTTGTGTTTAAATTTAGAATTATAATTTATTTCATATTTACAACCATAAATATCTATCTTATCTAATACAAATAAAATTTTCTAATAAACACGCACGCTATTCATTTTATAATTGTATAATTTATTATAAAATATCATTAGATAAATATATATATTAAAATTAATAAAATATATTATTCAAAATTATTGAGCTTAAAATTTCCATTTACCTGTTTATTAATTGTAACCAATAAATTAAATGTTTTATTATTTACACAACTATTAAAGTTTATTTTAAATATCTTAATGATTTAAATATTATAGTAATTAATTAAAATTATCATACCAAAAAGGACAATTATACATTATTATTTAAGCAGAAACATTTATTTTTTATGATGGTAATGGTTTTTTTATTTTATTATAAATGTTTTCAGGATAAACTTCTATAGAAAAGTTATTTATTAATACATCTTAATCTAAATCTACTTCTAATAAATCAACATTTTTGATGAACTTAATTTCTCCATATTAATTCCATATTTTGAAATTTTAAACTTTTTATAATTATTAAATTGAGTATTTTTTTAATTATTCGATTGATGGACTACAAAAATAGCCGACTCTTTATAATTTAGGAAATTTAAATTCGTATAATTAATTATTATCATAATTTTAAATCTAATTATCAATTAAATTATTATTATTTTATTAAATCTTATTATTACTTATTTTATTACTGTTTAAAATATCTTTTTAGTTATAAAAATTTTACTAATTTAATTAAATTTAAGAAGATTGACAACTTATATTAGTTTAATCATTAGAATTTTCATTGTATCGATTATTTTCCTTATTATTAAATTTATTATCTTATATTTCTTAATTTTATTTTAAATAAAATTAAATGAACTAGTCATTTTCAAAACATATTTATTCTAAAGTCTAAAATAATTTTAATTCTTTATTTTTATAAAATATTTATGTTTAATTTAATTCTTTTTAAATTTATTTTTAATTAAACTTAAATAAATTATAAAATAATACTTTTTTTATCAATAAATTGTTTAATAAATTTTGAATTTAAGATTATGGAGAGCATTCTAAACTTTCAAAATACTTATTACCATTTTATTCATATATAATACATTAAATTCTCATTAATTAATTTTTTTATTATTTCCCTACTAATTGTATATTTTTTTATTAATCTTTGTTTTTATTATGAATTTTTTAATATTTTATTTATTAATCATTTGATTTTAAAGAATTAAATCCTTTATGAATTTAAGAAATATTTTTTTTCTATTTAATAGCAAATAATGGCTATTTATAATTTAGACTACTAAAATAATTTTGATTATTATTGATTTTTTTTAAATTAAATAATTATGATTAGTATGTTTCCTAATTTTTTAATTAATCAATTTAATTGTAAATTTTTTATTAAAAAAATTTTTCTTAATTGATTAATAAATTTTTTCAAGTTTTATTTTCTTTTTCATCATTTAAATTTTTTAACATTTACTTAAGTTAATTTATTTCTTAATAATTAAATTCGAAAAATTGTTTTTGTATATGATTTTCGCTAATTAAAAAATTATTATTTTCAAATAAATAACTATTACTATTTAAATTAGGACTTGATAATTATTAAATAAAATTATTATTTTATTAATTATTTTGTAACTATTGATTTGATTATTATTACTACTACTATTATTTTAACTATATTGACTAATATTGAATTTGATTTAAATTAAAATTTATGCTATTATTATTTTAATTTTAATTATGTTAATTTTATAAATTAATTCCTTATAATAATTGTTAATCATATTTATTATTTTATTATAATATATTATTATTCATACTGATATTATTATTTATATTTTATTAGTTATTTTTATTAAAATGATTTTAACCTGTGTAATTATTTTCAAACTCTTTACTAATAAATTATTAGCCAATATTATTATTATTACTATTAAAAATATTGGTATTAACACTCAAATTGTTTTTGTTTATATCTTTATTAAAAAAAATATTTTGATCTGCTCTTGTAAATAAATTAGAATCAAATTAATTATCTTAATTTTAAAGATTTGGAGGATTAAATTATTATTTTGATTCAATTTTTTTATTGAAAATATTATTATTAAAATTATTTTTAAAATTTGAATTTTAATTAGTATAAAAATTATTATTGATATTAATATTTTAATTATTTTAATTATTATTTTGATTTGAATCATTTTAAAAAATATAATTAGAAATAATATTATTTTAATTTAAATTAAAATTAAATAATTATGCATTTATTATTTTTTTCTGAATTAAATTCTAATTAATAACATAATTAATTTATTATATAAATAAACTATTTTATTTTAAATTTTAAATTATATTAATAAATTCATTTTATTTATTAGATAAAATATTATAATCTTATTATCTTAATTATTTAGATGTTTTAATTGATTAATTATAAACATAAATAAAATAGTCAGTGATTGATCCAAAAATAAAATATTATATTTATTAAGTTTTATTTTAATTATTTGATTGTAAAATTTTACAATTTTAATCTATTATTTTATAATCTACTTTAGATAAAATTAAACTATTATTTATTTCTTTTTAATTATTAATGTTTTAATAATTTGTTTGATTTAATTTATCAAAATTTTGATCATTACTATTTTTATTCTGAAAATTATTATTATTTTGATTGAATACATTATTTTATTGAATATTATTACTTATTATATTATTATTTCTTGTATTATTAAAATTATTATTAATATTTCCAAATATAGTTTATTTACTCATATTTCTATTTTCTAAACATAATCTATTGTTATTTATTGTCGAAGCTTAATCATTAATAAAATTATTAATATTTAAAGGATTATTATTTAAATTTTAAATTTGTTAATTTTGATTATTAGAAACTTGATTTTTTATAAATTAATCATTATTTTACAGATTATTTTATAAAGATATAACTCCTCCTACTTACTAAATTTTATTTAAAGATATTAAATTTGGTTAATGACTATTAATTGATTAATCCAGTATAATCTAGTTGTTTTAACTAAACATTTATTTAAATTATACAATATTTTGAGTCTATTTAAAATATAAAGTCACTAATTTTAAGTAATTTATAATTTGACTTAAAATAAATCAAATTAGTATAATTGTAAAGAGAGATTAAATAAATTAAAAATTATTTATAATGAAATTTTTTCTATTTAAAAAATAATATATAAATAAATGTTTGCAAATTTTTAAAAGTTTTTTATTAAACATCTAATTACTTTTATTATATTAAATTTCATTAATTTATATATTTATTTAAAGATAAATTTAAGAAAATAATACTTAAAAATTTATTATTCATATAAGTAAAACAATAATTAAAAAAAAAAGAAAATAAAATATTATTTTAAATGTAATAAAAATAAATTAAATAAGTTAACAGTCTATTATTTATCTAGTTATTTTAAATTAGAATAAACATCTTATATATGTAAATAAAACATAAAAATATTAAAAAATAAAACTTTAAAGTAGAAGATAAATATAGAAGTAAATTTTTTAATGAAATTATAGATAATAATTGTGAAAAATATTTAATTAAAATCTAAGATAATTTAAATCTTAAGTTTGAAGTTTAAATATTAAATGATATAAGAAGATGTATTTGTATTTACATATTATAAAAATGCTTTTTGTTTTATAGTTTCAATTCATTTAAATATTGCAAAAATTATAAGATTATTTCACTTTTTATATATGTAAATTAAAATTTATTATTTAAGTTATCTGCTATTAAAATTATTCAGAAAGAAGTTCAAAAATAAATAATATTAGAAACTTTAAAATGCATTCAAAATTTAATTTTAAAAATATAAGATTAATTTTTATTCTTTTATAATATTAAAAATTTTTAAATTTAATGATTTTATAATAGATTATTTTAAGAATGGAATAAAGATAATAATAATAAATAAAAATAGAAGAAAAATGAGAAAAGTATTAATAAAGAATAAAACGGATTTTCGATTAAAGAATAGAAGTTCATTTATATAAATAGAAATTTCTGGATAAAGCAAAAATGATATACTAGATGTATAATTAGATTCTGATAATAAAAAGTTAAAAATATTAAATCCAGAGGAATTCATGTTAGCCAGCTTGGTAGCTTGTTAAAATATGACAGCTAAATAAATAACTAAAGAAATGAACTTAGAAATACAAAAAATTTATTTTTTTGATGTTCTAGGTGAATATAACTCAATCAATTATTAAGTATTTTCTAAAATCTACTCCAATGTTTTGGTTTAAGGAAATATGAATTAGTTTTAATTAGACTTAATCAAAGCAAAGGTTTAAATTAGATCTCCAATTCATAATATGCTATTTAAGTCTGGAATTAATATTCATTCTAATTGGACTCTTTTAGAAATTTGAATTCTAACTATATTCATTATATTTTTACATTAAATTTTTTAAATAATATTATCTTATATTTATTATTTATTATTCATTTATCATTTTCTTTTTGTATAAAAGCATTAAGTGCATTTTCTAAAATAACATTTTTTTAAGTCATGCGAATGAATAATTTTATTGTCTTACTTTATTTTTAATTATTTCTATTAATTTTTTTTTAAATTTTATAATAATTATTTATCTTTATTTAATTATTAACTTAATTGATTTTAAAAATCTATAAATTCTTAATTAATTCCAGAATTATCAGTTTTAATAAAATTTTAAAAAGATTTTGGTTTCATTTAAAAAAAATGATCTATAAAATCACTTTAAGTTTACTAATTTTAAATGTTTTTATTAATTCTTTCTATATTATCAATATATAAATTATAATCTTGATTGACTTCATCTGTTTATGTAATTTATTCATTAATTAAATTTTAATCTGTCTAAATATTTTATCCGAAGAATTAATTATTTTCTGTTTAAATATTTTGAGATAATAATTCTTATTTGTCAGTTTAGATATTTTAATTCAAATATTTATCTTAAATTATTGATTATTATTATTAAATAACTTATTATTTTTAATTAAATCATAATGAGTCATCCTTTTAATCACTTCTTAAATAGGAGTATTAAAAATTGGCTTCATTTTATTATTTTTAGATATTTCTATTTAATTTTCAAGTTATTTTATTACTATTATTTATACTAAAATTATTATCTTCAACAGATAAATCTTATATTTAAATTTATTCGTTTTAAATTTTCTTTGTATTGCTTTAATTAAATTGCTATTTTAATTTTTAAAGAGTTAACTATTTTTAAGTTATTTAGTCTATCAAATTACCCTTTTAATATTTTAATTTTGAAATTTGATTTAATTGATTAAAAATTAATAATTATCAATTATATAATTCTTTTATTGATTTAAAACCAATTTATTTTTTATTTAAATTTTAAGAGTTAAAAATATTTTTTAATTTTTCTATTCAATTTTATTAATTCTCTAATTACTTTAAAATTCCCAAAAAAAATTTTTATTTAAGTTATTCTTCATAAAATTATAATGCCTTTTATTATTTATTTACAAATTTTTATTTTAAAAATTAAAATATTTTTAATTTAATCAATTAATTTTAATCATAAATATAATAATCTAACAGCTACTTTTGTTTAAAATTTAATTTTAGAAAATTAAAACTAAAATTTTTATAATATGATATTTTATTTTAAAAAAAATAATTTAATTTTTTAATAATTTTAAATAATCATAAAAATCTTATTAATTTGTTAAAAAAAATTGATTTTTAAAATTTTTTGCCGATATTATCAATTATCTGAAAAAATTTATTTATTTTCTATGATTAAATTATATTTTTGAATTAATTTGCTTTATTTAAATCGTCTTTTGTAGTTTAATACATATATTTTTATCTTTAATTATTATTTTAATATAAATTGTTTTTTTTATTTATTATTGAATCATAATTAGATTATTTTATATTCTAAGAAACACTTCTTAAATTTTATAAAATTTTATCACATGAATTATGCAAACTTTTTGTTTTTAAAATTTCTTTATTTTTATTATACTATTTTGGTAAATTAATTTAAAAAGTTTATTAATTTTTATTGATATTATCAATTAAATTTTAAATAGAATAAAAATAATTTTTTATATTAATTAGTCTTTTTATTAAGATTTCAAATATAACAATCATATAGTTTTCATTTAAAATAAAAACAGGAATGTGTAAAGGAACAATTAAATCTAAGTTAAGAGGATTATTTGAATCCATTTAATTCATTAAATATTTGTACTAATTGTTTTGAGAATCTATATTCATTTATTAATGAATTCTGAAATTTGATGAATCGTAATTAAGATTTGAAAAAACATGATGTTTTTGCTATTGTGCATTTCCTAATAAATATCTAGTAAAAACATTTTATTAAAGAACTTTTATTTAATCAATTTATCTTATAGGTTCCAAAGATATATCTTTTTTTATGTTTTTATTTATATTATCCATACATACTGTTCCACCTATTTCTGCTTTCACTGGATTTAATTTATAAAATTCATATTTTAGCAGATTATAAGCATATTAAAAATCGCTTTAAAATTTACTTATATTTGTATTTTCGTTTTTTATAGCTTTGTTTAATAAATATTTTTCAAGTTTCTTATCTCTCATTTATGCTAACCTTTATAATAAAATACTAAAAAACTTGTCATAAATATTTTGAATACCAACAATGTCATTGATAATAAACTATTTATCATGCATTTTGTAAATTAGATCAAAAATATTTTTTAAATTTTTTTTTATATATTTTAAATCTGGAAATAATAAAGGATTTTCACTTTGATAATAATTAAAATATGTTTAATTTTTATTAAAAAAATCTACTATTTGTTGCATATGATTGTATTAAAAATAAAAATAATCATTTTTATTTTTTTAAGGTTATTAAATAGTCATCAGAATTTATTTCAAATTAATTTATTCCTTATATTTATTTTAAAATTAAATTTTTAATTTATTTTCTATAATTTATAGTAATTCTTACTAATAATTCAAAATATACATTACAGTTATATATTTTCTTTCTATTATTTATTTATCTAAACATAAATGTTTTCTAGATTCTTGATTAAACTTCCAATCATTTAATTATTTAAGATTTTTAAAATTAATCAATATTTAATAATAACAGTCTGGATTTTATTCTTCAAAGGGATTTCCTTAAATATTAAGACTTTTAATTTAATTTTTTTATTTTAGATTTATTATTTATTAAAGGTCTTGTATTTAATTAAAACTTAAAGATAAATGTTATAATTTTTCAAATTAATTTATGTTTATAATATCTCATATTTTGTTATGACTTAATTGTAATTTCTTTATATATCCATATTATTTTTAATCTACTTAATCTATTTTATCAATAAAGCAATTTATCAATGTAATTTATTAGTTTGGAATTATATATTATTATTTTGATAAATCTTTTAAAACATCTGACAACTTGATAATATTATTTATTTTAATTATTTCTTTGTTTTCCTATTTCATATTTTTTTATTATATTAATGAATTAAATTTTAAATTATATTTTATCTATATTTATTATTATTATTAAAATTATTTTCATATAACAATGAAGATTATACTTGTATTATTGTTAACATTAAATTTAATTTAAACTATTTAGAAAAAGAAATATACTCATAAATTAAAACATCATTTGAAATAAAAAAAAAGAGAATTATAGGTATTTGATAGATATGGTAATTATAGAATAAAAAATTATTATTAAAATTATTAATTTTCATAATTATAAAAATATAATAAAATAAATAATATTTTTAAAAAATGCTAAAAAAATTTATAGAGAATATGAATATTTCTGTAAAAAAAAATATAAATATAACATGATAAATTAAAAAATATTATAAAATTAATTGAATAATGAATAATAATTTTGTAAAATAATACAATAGGTAAGACTAAGAAAATAAAAATAGATGAATCTGAAGATAAACCTCTAGAATGCAAAATAAGTGATAGTCCATTTTACTAAATATGCTAGAAAATAAAAGTGTGTGACTTATGTTCAGCAGTAGAGTATTGCGGATGGTGTGGCAAAAGTCAACAATGCATACCAGGTTCTACTATTGCAGCAGCTTGTCCCAATGATTGCATAAATGGATGGATCACCAAAAGTTATGGATGTAAAAAGTTTAATGTGTTTGGAAGAATGACCAATCTTAAAACAGACAGCACTTTTCTCTTGAATGCTGAAATTGCTGATCCTAAAATATTGCTCAAGCTACATAGAAATAGAGAATATGCTGATCCAATTCTAAATAAAGAAATAGATGTAGGTTTTTCTAGAGTTACTGAAAAGCAATATTTAAATGATGGAGAGCATATTTCCAAGAATAATATGGACTAGAAATAGAATTTGAGAGGTAAATTAGAAACAGTCATTCATATTCCTATTGAACCTTAGTTAACATATTATGATTCTAATGGTGATATTATACATAACCACTTAGATAGGGCTTATCATGGTATTAATTCGACTAAATTTTGATTAGATTAAATTTATTTCAACAAATATTTATTATTTTGTTCTTTATCCTTATTAATATCAAATTTTTATCTATCAAAAATTATAATTTTATAAATTAAAATTCATGTTTTTTATCTATAAATAATCTAATTATTATTAATCGAATATCACATTTTTTATTTATAAAAAATCTTATTATTTATTTTTTTATGTTATTTTTTAATAAAATAGTTTAATAATATATTTATATTCTATTAAATGGGAGCTTGTTTAGGATTATAAAGAGATAAATAAGTTTCTACTATAAAAAGTATTTAAAAACAAATAGATTGAAAAAGTATTATTGAATTATAGAAAAATTAAAACAAATATAAATTAAAATTTAATTTTATAATTAAAAGACTATATTTATCAAAAATATTGAAAAATTTAGGAAATTATTATTTTAAATCTAATAATTTAGAATAAGCTTTAAAATTTTACCAAAAATCTTTAGTAAAAATTATTTATAATTATAGAAATTTAATTGAATAAATGATATAATATTTTCAAATTTAGTTATAGTTTTATATAAATAACATAATTTCAATCTATTATATTAATATGCTGAGCAAGGAATTAAACTGAATGAAAAAAATTATAAATTAATTTATTATTATGGTGTGGCATAGGTATAAATTTGTATTTAAAGCAAATAAAATTTAGAAAATATAAAGGAAGGAATA
>Ga0315908_10001721_pt1 | contig 16289 bp, 7 predicted proteins | sample LakEriMetagenome_12_FD_203520 | JGI IMG/M metagenome (GOLD analysis project Ga0315908, IMG submission 203520) | Freshwater fungal communities from buoy surface, Lake Erie, Ohio, United States - Buoy 4 MA124 | ecosystem: Environmental > Aquatic > Freshwater > Lake > Lake biofilm | place: USA... | reverse complement strand
AAAAAAAAGTGTGTTGCATATTGAATGATAATAATATAAAAATTGAGTAATAGTTTAAAGAGTTTTGTAAAGTATAAAGAATAATTTAAAATAAAATATATTATAATTATATAAAAACAATATTAGAAATATTTATTAATCAAGACTGCTGTTAATTCTTCTGATTATTATCTTCGTTGTTTGATTGCTTTCCTAGATATAATTAAGTATATTATTAATGATCTATTATGATAATATTGTTAGTGATTTCTAACTAATAATAATAATTGAAGATAATATTGTTAATTTCTAACTAATAATATAAAATTGTTAGGAATTTCTAATTAAAAACAAGATTAAATGATCTTCTTAGCAGTAATCAATATAAAATTAAGTTAATTATTACTTGGGTTTGTCCAATAACTGTCTAAGTCTTAGTCGAGTATTTTTTTCTTATTCTCTTAAAAGTTCTTGTATTAATCTCCATCTTTATCTTTACCCCAGTAATTCTCCAATTACCTGTCTAGACCTTATTCATCTAGTTTTCCTCTTCTTCTACCTTGAAATTTACCTTTTCCTTAATTTTTGTTATTGTTGAATCTCTTCTTATTTCCTCTAAATTATTATTACCTCTCATTATTGTTTCCATTATTTCTCCAACTTCTTTTTTCAAATGAAGATCTTTGTAATTAAAAGTTTCTATTATTGCTTCTTCTATTATTCTTACTTTTCAATCCGTTTGACTTCCTTATTCCATTTACATTATTTCTTCCAAATTAATTATTTCTTTAATATTTCTTCTAATAATTAGACTTACCATTAAATCTTAGTTGATTTTATTATCTTACCATAAGATTAGGATCTAATAAATAATTATAATAAAATCTACCTTTTAATTTAAATATTAGATATAATAATATATAAATGAGTGATTAAAATCAGATTAATTAAAAGATTAAATTATTGGTAATTATAATAAAATAAAATGAGTTGTAAGGATATCCATCTATTTATTATAAATGATTAAAATGAGTTATTATTATTCAAAAATAAGATAAAGAGAATCATGAAGACTACTTAATAAGGTCAAATAAAATATAAGGAATTAAGATGTAGAGAATTAGATAATGATGGCTGCATTTACTTTACAGTTGTCAGAATAATAATGAGGGATTTGTTAGGAATTGGAATGAGTTACTATTATGAAGATTTATCTTGGGAAAGTGAAGTTTTTATTTAAATATTAGGACATATTAATGATAATATAATAGACATAATTAAAAAAGAAAATAGAATAGTGTTTTTTATAAAATACGATAAAATATTATAGGACTTGTGTAATTTATTAGATGAGAGAAAAGAAATTAAGTTCATAAATTATGAAGAAATAAAGCAATTGGATAGATAAGGAGAGATAGAAGAATCATCTTATAAAATAATAGAAAAAGAGTATAATAACTGGATGAATATTGATAAAAAAGAGTACAATAAATACATAATAATGGATTTAGATGATAAAGAATCTTTCAAAAACCATTACGGGGCATTATACAGTAGTCTGCTAAGGGAAGAAGGCGAGAATTGGAGAGTATTTAAAGTTTGGGAAGACTAATACCCTAATGAGGAAGTATTGAAGTAGATTAAAGGGATTGTGATGAGCGGAAGTTTCTATAATGTTACTGATATGGAACAAAAGGTTATTAGCATGATCTAGAGGGTTACTGATATCATATAAATCATTATGGAATAGCATAAACATATTAGGATCTTAGGAATATGTTTCGGACATCAATTAATTTCACATATTCTGGGAGGAAAGGTTGATTTTATCAAGGATGTATCTGTCAAGAGTGGATATATTAGGCACATGGATCTCATGAGGTATAATATCATTATATTATCATATTATTATTGTATTTATATTACTGTATATCATATTATATTATTATTATTATTATTTTTAAATATTATCATAATATATTATCATATTATAGATTGAACATAAAGGACAAAACATAATTTGAATAATTATTTTAATTGGATGAGAATCTGATGTCTTAAGTGGAAAAATAAGGTAAAGTAATATTGATAAAATGATATAATGATATCATATAATACTAATATAATAATAATAAAATAGGTTTGCGAATAGCTAAATCCCATGAACAAGAAGTAATAAAAAAGAGTGAGAACTAAATCCATATAGCAGACTCTCTAACAACCCTAAATGAAATACTAGTTGTGCCTAATTTTTGCCTGTCTATGTAAGGTCATCCTGAAATGTCATCCTCTTACTTTGTTTACAAATTATTGTCTTAAGTAAACCATACTCATTCTAACCTCAATCCTATTAAAACTCATTCTCTCTAAAAGTAATATCTTCTTAATCCTACTCAATCCCATATTTTCGCCACTCTTATTAACAATTTCATTAAATAAACTCAACATCCAACTAACGACAACTATTTTTCTTCTATTATTACTACTAATATAAATAAAAGGACTAACTCTGCTAATAAAAATCATATTCATATTAACAAGAATCAACCATAGTCTAATAGATATACCAGGGCTAATAAAATGGTCTAATCTTAGTTCTTTTAATAAAGGAAATAGTAACTTATTTAATCTCAATAATACGAATTCTAATAAATTATTAAAATCAGCTAAAATTTTTAAAAAAGAAAGTTTAGTGATGATTAGTTAGATTCTACTAATTAAAATATCTGATATTTTTAACTTTAATTATTAATTTTCATTTATATAATTATAATTTTTATAAAATTATAAAATAAATGATAAAAAATGATGATAATGACTTATATTATCTGTTAAATTTATAAGATGATAATATAATAAATGATGTAAAAAATTAAAATAAAATTGAGAAATAATAAAATTAAATTTAAATTAATATTAATTATGATTAAAGTAATGAAAGTTAAAGGAGAGAATAAATATAAAATAATTTGACATATAGTAATATAAGTGAAAAATATTAGTAATAATACTAAATTACAAATGAAAAAGATATGATAAAATATTTAGAACTACTTAACGAAACTTGATTGATTACTATCATAGATTATTAATAAAAAATAAAATAATTAGAGATAGAAATTTAAGAGATCAAAATTAAAGAAATTCAAAATAATAATAAATCATAAGATATAGCTGAAATTTATTTATAGAATAACATATATTAAAAATAAATAATTGAACTATAGGAAAAAATAAAAAATCAATAAATAATTCAAGAAAAAATATAAGAAGATTTTTAAAAATATGAAAAATTAAATAGTAATAATTAATAGTTATAATAATAAAATTAAATATTAAAAGAACAATAATTAACTGCTGAATATTGATTGGAAATGTTACAATAGAAATTCGAAGAATTTAACATGTAGTAGATAATAAACGAAAATTAATAAAAAATTGAAAATAATATTTCAAGCAATTAAGAAAAATAGAGTAATATAATCATAGAATAGCTAAAATAAGATAATAAATAAATGGAAGAATAAATATAAAATCTTAGAGATTAAAATTTAAAAGCAATTGAAAATGAGTAAAAAAAATAATAAATGGTAAACTAATAATATTAAAATAAAATAAAAGAATTAAAGATATAATTAAGTTAAAAAGACTAATAAATTTAAAATTTACTTCAATATGAAAAAGAAAGAAACTAATAATAATAGAAATAGGCATAATTAAACTAGAATGACTTAATATTTTAGTTGTAATAAAAACAATACTTATATTAAATGTAAATCAAAGATTTATAGAATAAAATTAATTTGTAAGAAATTGATATTTAAAACTTGAAAAATGAAAAATAATAACTAACAGAATAAATGGATTAATAATAAAACAAATTTAATTAATAATTAGATAATCTTTAAAAGCTTATAGAAAATTAAAATCAGTTAGAATCTAATAATAATACACTTATTTCAAATAACTAATCCAAATTTTTAACTTATAAAAAAATAAATGAAAACACAGCTTTTAAAATTTTATCTGATACTGTTTAATAAAAAGAAAATTAAATTTTGAGTAATTAAAAAGAAATAAGTCAATTTATTGAAAACAATAAAAGTCTTAATAATATTAATATTAATAAAAATTTGCATTTGATAATTTTTTTATTAGGAATAGAAACAACTAGATTAAATTAGCATATATTTGTTTTGCAATAAAAAATAAATGATTTAAATAATAATACATTTTAAAAATAAAATTTTTAGAATTTATAGACTAGTTTAATTAATAATAATAATTAAATTAATGGATAAGAAAACTTTTTATATTTTTCTATGGTTTAACCTTAATTTTAGATGGAGTAATCTAAAAAAAAATAAAAAAAGAAGATTTTTTAATAAAATAACATAGAATAGTATTAAAACAAACAAGAATAATTTAGTTTTCAGAATTGATATTTTGAAAATATAATATAAAAAAGTTATTTATAATTATATTATTTAAAATAAATATGAAGGTAACAAAACCTAAATAAAAATATATTCCACTAATTAGAAACAAAGAAGAAGTATAAATAAAAAAGAAGATCATGAAAGTGAAACAATAAGCAAAAAAATAAGAAATAATTCAGAATGAAAAATAATTATAGGAAAAAAATAAAATGCCTGAATTTACTTATTTTGAAGATATGTATAAACTAATATCTAACTAATTACCTTACGAATATTATGATAACAAAAGAATAATTGAAGAAAAATAAATTTTAATGGAAGGAGGAGGTAATTTAAATTTAACAGCAAAAAAAAAAAGGATAAATAAATATGCTCAATAAAAAAAATTAGACAAATTTTTGATTGCCGATTTTGATGATGATACAAGATAGTTTTTCAAGATGGAAGAAATTCTTTAAATCCGATAAAATATAGATGACATGAACTTTGGTGAATTTGTATTAGCATTTCCTAATCCAGATTATGAAAAATGTGATAATAAAGTCATTACATTGTAAGAAGCACTAAAAATTTATGAATAAGATATTATAGTAAAAACTAATATGACAACGAATGACTTCTTTATGGAAAAAGAAGCCTTCGTTAAAGCATTTTTGGATTTGCCTGATTATTTGGATCAAGAAAATACAAGGAAGGAAATTTAATCGAGGAAAAAATTGGCTGAAGAAGGAGGAGATAAGTTAGATGTACCAAATGATGACGATAAATATTGGATTTGTATTTAAAATTTAGATAACAAAAAAGAAAAGTAAAAAAAGATTTTTTATTATAAAGAAAGAATCAAAAAGTTAAATATGTTAAAAATGAATGCATAGAAAAATTAAGAAAGAGTTTTTTTGCATATTAATAAAAAGTTTTAATATTATGCATTAAAAGAGAGATTGAAAAAAGATTTTATTAAAAAAAAAATTGCTGAAAAAGCTTAAGAAATTAAAAAAAAGAAAAAAGAATATAAAGATAATTTAACTCCATAAAAAGAAGCTGAAATAAATAAATTAAAAGATGATATAATAAAATAAGAGCAAAAACTAGAAAAATTAAAAAAATAATAAAATCCAGATTTAGATAAATTTGCTAAAATGATGCATCTAGATACAGTGGCAAAAAAAATGAAAGATTTAGAAAAGGATATTATAGGATAAAATAGTATGTAAAAATCGTTAAAATAATAAAAATCTTTAAGGAGATAAATTACAGTTGTTAAAAAAATTGAAGTTGAGAATTTAGACAAAGATAATTAATTAGAAAAATAATAAATTTCTGATGATAAAATCAATTTAAATAAAAATATATTAATTAGAATTACAGACGAAGAAAACAAAGAAAAGATAATGAAAATAAATAAAGCAATGCATACTAATAGTATCGACTAAGTAATTATAAAACCCATAGATGAAATGAAAAATAATAATGATGAGTAATAAAAAATAAATGAAGAATAATAGAGTGTTGATAAAACTTAAAGTATAAAACGATAATGGCAATAGTATTAAATTTAAAAAAATTAATTAAAAAATAAAAATAATGAGAATTCGGAGGAAGAATAAGAAGATAAATAAAAAATTTATAATGATAAATTATAAAAATTAAAAGAAGACAATGAAAAAAAAATAAAATTAAAAACTTAAGAAATGAATAATTTTATATAGCAATAAACTTAAAATTTAATAAAAGATGATATAAAAGACAAACTATACAAATGCTAAGAATTCGATATGAAAGACTTAAAAATATATATGTAAGAGAAGAAAAATTGGTCATAAGGAGGATTCAGCTATGTTTATAAGGATCCTGATACTGATGAGTTGACATTTAAATGTAGAGATGAAAAGCCACGAGATTTTTTAACATTATTGAGGTTCATAATAATGAGTAAGTTGGCAAAATAAGGTAATATGCATGTTAGGAGTTTCGTTACTTCTAATTTGTAGAATGTGCTTGTTGTGGTTAAGAGTACTGCTGAAATGTGTTAGAAATAAGCCTGTAAGAGTAAGATATCTAAACAATACGAGTTAGGATGTGTAGATATTTAATCATTAGAACCTGTTGATCACGATCTCAGGCCATTAAGGTATCATAATAAAATATTTTTATCATATTATCATATTATCATATTATCATATTATCGTATTATAGGTTCAAAATTTATGTGAATGATATGGAAGTAATTAAGAAAGGGGATTAGGCAAAAAACAAGAACGAAGTGCATAGTGTTAAAACAAGGGCTTAACAAATTTACTAGGATCTAATGGCTTTGGACGAAGATGATTTTAAAAAGGAACTTAACTTAAAATAACGATAGAACGATAATTGGTTAATATATTCCAACAAATATTTCGATACTGATTTTACTTTTGAACATTAGGAAATTATCAGTGACAATGAAATTACCAGGTCAGAATGGGTTACTTATTACATTTATCTTGAGTATATTCATGACCATATGAAGAAGTTTGCCAAATGCCATCAAAAGTAATCATCATTAAATTTAAAAAATTAAAATTAATAATATATACATGTAATTATTAATAATTAATAAACAATAATGTAATAATATGAATTTAATATATAGACATTTGGAGGAAATAAAGAATAAAGTGCCTCCTGAGGATTATCAATTCCACCTTTTCATGCGATACAGATTTTTCATAATGAAACTAATATTGCTAAATGCTTTAGAAGGTGCAAACTCAATCTAATGTAAATTTGTAAAAAAAGACTTAAAACCTCTTGAAAATATTTGGTAGAAAGTAGGTTTAGATCAACCAGTGAGTCCTTACACTCCTTTCATTTCCGATATGGATCCTAACTACATTTTATTATGGAGGACTTATGAAATCAATGAGATGGGACAGAGAGATATCTTCATGCCTATGGAGAAACTAAAGATGGCTCATCAATGTATTAACTAGATCATCAACATAGAGAAGATGCAGAAATAATATTTTATTACTTCTTATTTCCCTCTTCATGATTATTTCTAGCTTTATGGAGAAAAAAAAGCTTTGCTATTAAGACCTCTTATTCTTACAGGTTTAATTAATCAGAAGAAACAGACATAAGGAGAAAAAAAACTTTATAATTTCTTTATTACTCTAAGCTAAACAGCAGAATGCTAAGACTTTGACTCTCTTGGCAATTCTATTTAAGAAGATTTATCCTTTAATTGGAGAAAACCATACCATTTAGACATGTAAGTAGTTATATAATACTTTGGAGAAAAAATAGCGATTTACTTTACATTTCTACAATCATATACTGCATTCCTAACCTCAATGTTCATATTCTGTATCGTAGCTCACATCATCTATGTGTAAAACAAAATTTCTGTTTAAGACAATGGAGCTGTTCCTATCCCTCCTAATGAATGGTATAAATATTATACATTGGTAATCTTTGGATTCTTAATCACTATATGGGGAGATATGTTTATTTAGAATTGGAAGAAGAATGAAAATATGTTTGCATTCAAATATGGTTAAGAAAATTTTGAAAACTCAGATACTATTAGATCCACTTTCAGAGGCACATATATTAGGTCTCTAGATAGGGATAATATTAATGAACTCTACTACGAAGAATTCAAGAGGAATCGTACCAAAATTTTTAATTAGATTGTCTGTTTTATCATCCTTGTTTGCTCTATTTTCTCAGTCATTGGTATTTAATACTCCAAAATCAATTTCTTTTAAATAAAAACAAAATGTACGAATGCATTTTTTTGTCAGCTTACTCCCACTTTTTTGATTACTATTGTTATTATGATTTACAACAATGTCTATATGAAAATAGCTTTCTAGGCTAACTATGAAGAAAATCATAAAAGGCAATCAGTTAACGAAGATAGTCTTATTTATAAATTATTTTTTTTCATGTTTATAAACGAGTTTTAACAACTATTTCTGATTGCCTTTTTAAATGATGCTTTAAATTAATTCTTTTATAGTTCTGATCTTTTACCAAGTGATTAAAAGAGTTATAAGTTATATTGTGTTGATAATACGAATTGCTAATAAATTACAGGTCTGGGATATTGTGTAAATGAAAAAAGGGGACCAAATGAAAAACCAAATAATAACTTTTGTTTTGCAAATATACAAACATAATTGATATCATCGTTTATTGTAAAATTAGCTTTAATGATTCCTTTAACATTAGTGTTGAGATTTCAAGCAAATTTACCTCGATTTATGAAAAATAAAAATTAGATCAAGGAGAAAATCCACGGATTTATAGCTATTGATAAACACATCGAGGAATAATTCATGTATCGACTTCCCTATATTACAAATCCTTAATTTAAAGAAATAGATGGGACTATGGCTCAATACATTCGACTTATTATTTCATTTGCTTACTTAAATTTCTTTGGAGTAATTTATCCTCTCATGTTTATATTTGTCCTTATTTAGAATATTTTTTAGGTCACAATTAATAAACTCGAAATGCTCAATGTTTTTTAACGTCCTGTCCCTACTGGAGCTGCAAGTATAGGCACATATTTTTATATTATCAAAATGATTGCTTTTGTTTCTATTTATCTTAATGCAGCTATTGTTTCTTTCACATTCGGTCCTAATATCAATGGTGAAAATTAACATGATTTATTTACTAGGAATCTTTGTATTCACTATTTTATCAAAATATTAATTCTATTTGCTTTCAATGAGGATGATAGACTTAATAAGCAGTTAAGGTAAAGATAAAATTATATCATCAGTAAATTCGAAAACTTTTTCCAAGTATAAAATCAACTTTAATTAATTATTTATTTATAACTTTATTGTTATTTCATATTTATTATAGAATGCTGACTCACAAACTTTATTTAAAAGTCCCAATAATTTCGAAATTTAAGGATTAAAAATAATAAATTCTCAATAAGACAAAAAAGCTAAAGATATGAAAGAGATATTCAAATATTTGGATGATTCAAACAATGATAAAGATTGAAAAGTTATATAATATAATTTAATTATAATAAAATATGGATAATATGTTTGAAACATGGATAATGTTTAATTCAATGTTAAGTATGGCGGGAAGTATGTATTACTTTATGAATGCTAAAAATATGACCTAGATGTTTTCCTAATATGAAAAAAGTCCAATTTATGACTTTAACTATATTAAACATATTGATGATATTCCTTAAAAAGATGTTTTTTTGGGAGGAAATGTAACTTCTCTTAATTCCACTCCTTATCTTGAAGATCCTAACATTTAGCTTCTTTACCAAGATGATATAAAAATGCTAAAAGATCAAGATATTTAATGGAATGCTTATTAAAATATTCAGTACTTTTATTTTTATATATAAGATTCCAAATTCAAAATCCTTAGAATTAAAATCTTATTATTGAAAATAATATTCCTGGCCAAATCATGATGTATAATCTTAATGATTTGAAATCTAAACTTAATACTCATTAGTATTTATTTATTTTTATTATAGACTACAAAAAAAAGGTATTATTGCTGGAAATTATTATGTATTTCAAGGATAAATTTAGAAAAATGATCTTTAATATTTTTTCAAAGCCAATGTTATATTGAGTGAAAGTAAAGAAATTTTTTTAAAACATTTTGATGAAATGATTTGCAAAAGTTAAAGAAAATGTAGGAAATTCCTTGGAATCGGATTCGCTTTTTTGGGAATGTCTTATCTTAATAGATAAAATATTAAAAAAAATTAAAAATGATTTTTTTTGTTTAAAATTATAAAAATATTTTATATATATTTGGGATAAAATTAAATTTGAATAAATGTAAATATATAAATTTTATTAAATATATTTTAATATAAATAAATGAAAGGTAATAGAAGATTGAATTCGTAATAAGCTTAATAATAACTTCCTAAACTCAATCAAAACAAATTATCAATAAAATAAAATTGGAGTGAAAATAATGTGATTTAAAAAGAAAAGAGTAAAATATGGGGAGAAATGTGAGTATAAGGTAAGATAATAGAGAATCGAAGCAAGCATATAGGAACAGTATTCGAAGTAACTAAAATATAAGTATAATAGAATGATTTATATATTCATGGAGGTAAAAGCAATAAAAAAAATTGTTACAAATCAGTTTACAAATTAAATTTGTAAGGAGAAGAGAAAAAAGAATTACAATAATGGAAGTAAATAAATGGAGAGGGTCCTGATCTCAAATGTCACTCAGGAGTGCAATGGAAATAATCATGGATTATTTTTGGAGGCATTGATTCCTTCAATTAGACCAATAAGCATATCTGGCAATACCATTTTGATTAAAATACTTGGCAAATGAAGTAAACTCAAAAGTAATTTTATCATTAATAAAAAAATAAAGCCAAATCACGGCTGTCAGTTCACATTGTGCATGTATAATAAACGATAATTAAATGGCAGTCTTTGGAGGGTTCTAAGAGAATATTGGGAATTACTCAAATTGGCTGGATGTGTTAGACCTGCCTACACTAAAGTGGACTCTACACACTAGCCATCCTAAAATGATACCCAGGTAATAATTATATTATCATTACAACAATATAATACAAAATATAAAATAATATTATTATATATTAGATGCGAGAGTAGTATGATTTATCATTCAAATAAAGTGTGGATGTTTGGAGGAATGAATGCAAATACTAAACTAAATGATTTTTGGTATTATGATTTTGATAGCCACTAGTTCTTTAACATCTCCATCTAATCCTTTACTCCTTCCCCAAGATCAGGTCATTAGGTTGTTGTCCACTCTAATATTATGTTCCTTTTTGGAGGAATCTAGTCTCTTACCAATGAGAAAAATGATCTCTACTCTTTTAATTTCAATACATAAATATGGAAACTTATTATCAAATCTTCATAACATATTTCTCCATTAATCTATTAATAACCTTTAAGTCCTCTTAAAGTCAATAATAATCACAAACAATAAATCAATAATTATCAGCAATAAAAGATCTTTAAAAAATACAATCCGTATTATAATTTTTTTTAATTAATAATATTATTAAATATTATCATAATAAATTATCAAATAATATTATTAATATCATAATATTATGATAATTATATTAATTAATAATAAATATTAAAAAATAATAATATAATAATAAAAATATATTAATATTAGAAGAATGAGTTTGACATCAGGTTTTAAAATATCATAAAAATATATAAATAGTGCACATTGTAAAATGCATTTTGATTAAAAATAAATAAATAGTTAAAGAGAGAGTAAATAAAATTGGAGATGAAAGTCAAATACATAAAATAAGGAAGTTTTAAATATAATGAATTTGAAATAAGATATAAATAATGATGAATTGATAAGAATATAGAGTCCAATGACTTAAGCAATGCAGAACTCGATAAAAGTGATTGAACACAAACAGCATCATGAACAAATGATGAGTATATTCAATAAGAGTTAGAGCAATGGGTTTTATAAAGAATTATAGATAGAGAGTGAATAGATGAAGCAGTTGTAAGTCATGGATTATTACAAACCACCTTATCCTAGAGATGGACACTCTTTCTCCATCTATCGCAACTCCATTATCATTTTCGGAGGCGACCGTCACAAGATGAGTCTCAATGATCTCTTCCTAATTAACTTACACAATATCCTCTGATTATATATCTCACTTCTTTTTTATATCATTCTTTATATTATCTTCATACTTATAATTTTATCATTTCTTTTTCTTTATTCCTTTCTTTATCTTCTACCCCATTATTAATTACATTTTATCCTTATTTTCCATCTTTTATTTATTATTTTTATTCTCATTAATAACCTTTTTATTATCATTAAAATTTTTATCAATATCATCTTCATTATCATCATTATCATTATGATCATCATCATCATCATAATCATTATTATAATCTAGATAATCATTTTCTTGCAGTCTATCATTTTTTTTAAGAGGTTTAAGAGAACTAAGATGCTTCTGATTATATATTTTAGTAAAATAAGTTTTAATATTAGTAGAGATTGTAGCAAAGTAATCTATCTTAGATGGATTAAACTACAAGGATGTTAAATGCTCCTTAAACTACTAAATGGTGATATTATAAGTATCAATAATATCTAAAACTTTATGAGCTGCACTCTTATCATTATTTTTAAAGACTCCCATAATATATTAAAATAAGGCAGGAACATACTCACTCTAAATTGCAAAAGAACTGCCATAAGCAACTCCTGAAATCTATTATCCAATCTCCTTACTGAGCCTCTTATTTTTCTTCTAACTCATAAACCTTCCCATCCACTCTGGGAACTTACAAAAAGGCACAAACACCTCTCCCAAATTCATACTTGGTTTAATTACTCCATTAAACCCCACTTCACTTAATAAACTCCATTCCATTTCACTTCTCACTCTTTTATTTATCACATCACTTTTACTTATTTATTCACTTATACTAGCCATCTTTAATAGCATTATTTTATCTTTATCTTAATTCTTGCTTTCTTTGAAGCTAGATAAATAGTTTTCTTGAAATAATAAAGGAATTAGGTCGTAGTCTATAAAGTATTGGTTCTATTTCTAACGCAGCGAGGCTTTATTGTTGAACTCTCGGTTGAAAAATTTTTAGGCGCTTTCGAAATTTGAAATCATAACCTCTTGGTCCTTATTGAAATATTAGCTGCGGTTCTTTAGGTTTTAAATGTCGAGTTTAATTTATGGGTTAGATTGATATTATACTTATAAAAAAGTTAGAATTTAACGAATATCTGAATTCATTATATCGCAAAGATACTCTATACCGTTGTATTACGATTAAAATCCCATTGAACTAAGGAATCTTTACACGTTATTTGCTATTTATTATTTGCTTGGCCTAATAATCAACAATATTAAAATAAAATAATAATAATAATAATATAATAATAATAAAATATTATGGCAAAAATCTATTGAATTTTATGTTTTTTTTACATATTTTAATATAATTTTTCTACTATTATACAAGTTTATAATATAATTGTATATAAAATTATAGAATAAATATATAATTCTTAAGGTTATTCTATAATTTGATATAAAATTTAATAAATAAGAATAGAGCAGTAATAATTGTTTATATATAGATAAATATAAAATGATAAAGCTGAATAGCGATAGTAATATAATAAATATGAATATAATACCTGATAAACTTAAGATGATAACAATGATTAAAAAGTGACTTTATTTTTTAAGAATGATGATCATTAGAAATACAAATAATAGGTACCCTAGTGGCCTTAATAACATCAATCAATGCCTTATTGCCCCCTCTATCTCCACTACTCATTCCATCTACCTCATCCATTAAAATAACAAGTTACTAATCCTATTTCTAATTCATAACTCTATTTTTAGATAAATCCCTAATAAGATTCTCCACACTCTATCTGTTTCTACTATCTGATGCATTATTCTCCACTAATTTGTAATTCATTTCTCGACATATTAATCGCACACTACTTGTCTTCCCTATTCCTGGAGGACCTGATATCAAACATCCTCATGAATTTATGTTTCCTGAATAGATATTACCTCCACGGAAATTTATTTTTACTTCTTTTTTATTACCTTTTATCACTACATTATGCCAATCATTTAACCATTCTTTCAACTTTTCTATTGTTGATACGTTACCTATTATATCTTTTATTTATTTTGGTTCAAACAATTCTGTCCATAATTATTATTTATTTTTATCATTTTATTGTGCTTATTATTATTATTATTATTATTATTATTCTTATTATTACTATTATTGCTAATTTACATCATCAGATTATTTTGCTTCATTTTAATCTTCTCGTTATATTAATTATTATAAACTATATCCACTCTCTATTATATTAATTTATTATTTATTACTTTCAATTAAATAATTATCTAAATCTTATTCTGAAAATAATTTTGTATTATTTTTTACAGCATTTTAATACTTATTGCTTTAATTTACTTATCTTCCATCTTCAAGTTTTTCTCCATAAACAAGTATTGATGTTTTTTTGCTTATTTATTCTTTATTTATAATATAATAACTATTATTTTATTTCATATATTATTAATTAAAAAATACATGTTACTTTTGCACCTAATCTTTATAAAATATCTATCAAATCTTCTCTTTAAATTTACTACAAAACTCCTGTTATTACAAATGTTAAATTATCCAAACATCCTATTATTATTTATATTATTAATTATTATTACCGTTTAAAATTTGATTTGTTTCATGAGTTTTTTTATTAATTTATTTTTTTGTTTTGCTTTTTTTAATTTCATCTTTTTTTTCACTAATTTTTTATTCTTTTTAACTACTTTTATTTTTTTTATTATTGATATTATTATTTAGAATTATTTTTTGTGTATTAATTTTATTTTTCTTATTTTTTTTTTAATTGTCAGATAACAACGATATAACTTCAGTGAAACTTTCATCTATTATTTCTTAAGAAAGTTCGTAATTATCTTCAGATTTTTTATTCTTTTTTTAAATGCTTTCCTTTGATTATCTTTATTAATTATTTATTTATTTATTTTTATCTAAAATTATTTTATATATCTACATTAATAATTCTCTAATTCTTATTCTTATCTTCTATATTAATTTTTTTCTTAAATTTCTTTTTTATCATTTTAAATTTATTCTTCTTCTAAAAAAACTAATTTTTTTAATCTTTTTTTATTTGAATCATTTATTATTTATTTTTAAGAAGAATTATTATCTAATTTCTTTATTTTTTACATAATTTTAAGATAAAATAATTATTTTTAACTAGTTTACTATATATTGAAGAATAGAAATAATCAGATAAATAATGAAAAAAATAAATATTTATTATTAAATTAAATATTAAATCAATCATCTTATTATTGGATTTTATTTTTTAAATCGTCAATAATTTCATCATTTGATCTGCTAACAAATTATTCCATAGTTTAATTAAAGAATAATTATAACAATTTTTCAAATTTTGCATTTAATGATGATACCTAGTCTTAAAGATCTTATATTTAGAAATCCTTTAATTATTATTCATTTTTTTCAATTAATTCATATATTTAGCTATCAGAAATTTAATTTATAAATAAGTCATTATTTTTACAAATTATAACCTTTTATAAATAATCATAATATTCTAAAATATGTTTTTTATCATTATCATTTAAAGTCAAATTTATTTTTTCAATAATTTTTTTTTTAACTAATAATTATTCAATTTATTATTAGTAATTTTTCAAAAATCTAACAGAGTTACTTTTTTCATCAACAATTTTTAGTTTTTCGATAATATTGTTATATTTTTCTAATAGTAATGGATTTTCTTTAACAGAATTTAATTATTATAATACTCTTTTATTGAATTATAACAAATTAAATTTCTTACAATCTATATTGTGATCTTATTGTATTCTACACTAATTACAAATCAGTTATAAATTTTTATCACAATTTTCATCTACACAAATTTCAAATACCTACTATTCTTAATGTAACTTTTTTAATCTGCAATGTAAAATCTTCATTTATATTCTATTTGAAATATCTTCCACATTCATATTTTAGTTTTCATACTAATTGAATCCTTCCATTATAAATTATTATTATATCTTTATAATAGAATTAATTATCAAATTAACATAATGATATTTTTTAAATTAAAAAGTAATATAAAATAAATTAATCTAATTTAAGAATTTTAATATTTATAAAATAAATACTAAATTAACTTTTATTATAATATTAATGAGAAAACATCTTATTTCGTTTATTAAAAAAAGCAAAAAAATAAATAAACTAAACT